>Ga0164241_10000964_pt1 | contig 41018 bp, 52 predicted proteins | sample OricomyardsoilBY_FD_108780 | JGI IMG/M metagenome (GOLD analysis project Ga0164241, IMG submission 108780) | Backyard soil microbial communities from Emeryville, California, USA - Original compost - Back yard soil (BY) | ecosystem: Environmental > Terrestrial > Soil > Unclassified | place: USA... | reverse complement strand
TAGAGGCCGTTGATGACCGGGCCGCCTTTGCCCATGCGGTTGAAGTTCACCGACGCCTCCTTCGCGAGCGCGGCCGCGCGGTCCTTAGAGAGGCCCTGCTCGATCGCTGTGCGGTACACGGAGAGGCGCGAGGAGTCCTCGAAGATGGTATTCCAACCGTCGACGTATCCGACGAGTTTCTCGGCGAACTGGCGCGGCTTCGAGGTCGCGAGCTTCTCGAGGTCGCGGATATCGAGCTGGACGCGCTTGCGGGTAGAGAGGCCCATGCCGCCCGTAGTACCGCCGTAGCGCTTCATTTCGGCGTACAGGCGGGCTCCTTCGCTGTCTACGCCCCGAAGACCGTCCGTGACGGCCTTGAGGCTCTGCGGGTCGCGCAGGGCCGCCTTGAGCGCCCCCTTAGCCTTCACGTCCTTCTGTGCGGACAGGTAGACCATGACCTCCTGAAGGTCGCGGAGCTTGTTCGGGAAGGCGAACTCCGGGTTGAAGCGCGTCGCGAGCCCCGAGTAGAGGCGCGTGAAGGACGCGACGGCATTCATGATGGCTCCGAGCTTCTCGCGCCCGACGCCGCGCATGGCGATGGCGAGCTGCGGGTCCTTTATCTCGATCCACACAGGCTTGCCGTTCTCGAACATCTGGAGGATCTGCGGGTCCTGCGTCTTCTCCATAAGCGGCTTGCCCTCGAAGTCTTCGCCGATGGCTTTCGGCTTGCGGATCTCGAAGAGCTTCGGGTCCGGGTTGTCGCGCACGAACTTGAGCGTCGCCTGGTCGACGATGTTCTTCTCGCTGCGGATGGCCGCCTGCTCGTAGTTCACGAGGATGTTCTCCACGATGTCGGCGACCTCGCGCTCGGAACCTACGGCGCGCTTGATGCCGCTCGAGCGAACGTCGAGCCCGCGTCCGGATAGGATCTCGCCCACGTCGTTCGTATCCTCGAAGAGGCGGTTCAGCGGGATATGGTTCTTGTACTTCGTGCGGAGCGTATCGTAGAGCTCGTCGCTGACCACGCCCGAGTCATGGAGCATATCGAGCGTCTGGCGGTTCAGGTCCGCGAGCTTGTTCGCGAACTCCTGGACCCTCGCGAAATGCGGAGACGCCTCGATCTCCTTGAGGCGCTTCGCCGCGTCCTCCGTGCTGATACCGGCCGCCTTATCGCCGAGCGCCGCGTTGCGCTCCGGGGCGTGCTTAGTCCACAGATAGTCGTTCACTTCCTTGCGGAGTTCCGGCAGCTCGATCTTCGCTTCCTTCGCGTACTTGCCCATATCCTTGAATACGCCCTCGATGACGCCGCGACCGCGGTCGACGATATCGCCGAGACGCCCCGGCATGAGCGTGAGCTTCTGGTAGATGTCGGACTCGTCCGTGACTATCTTCCCGCGCTGAAGGTTCGCGATGCGCTTGTCGGCATCCTGAAGATATTCGATGGTCGAGGTGAGGCCGTCCTTGAGCGTCTTCGCCACGCGCTTCTGTAGGGTCGGCTCCTGGGTGGTGATGGCGGTATCCTCAATAGCCGCATCGAGGGTCTGGGGAACGCCGTCGCCTGCGGTATACTTATTATCAAATGCTTCCACGACGCGTTCCGGACTTGGTGGTTTACCTTCTCGTTGTAGCTCTTGTATTCCTTTGGTTGATATTCCGGGATTCTCTGGGGCTTTAGCGACCACAGGCGCGGTCTCGGCGACGGTCGCCTTCGCCTTTTTATACAGCTCGGCCAGGTAGCCGGATGCTTCCTTCCCTTTCGGGACGAGCTCCTTCGTCATGACCTTATAGAGCCCCTTGTCGCCGCCGACCGCGAACGTCGACTCGTACACCTGCTTGAAATACGCCGGGTCCGCGAGCTTCTTCGGGTCCACGGTCTCGGTCGTGACGGTCGCCTCGTACGGCTTGAAGTCCTTCGGGACCTTCACCGGCGTCTTGTCGAGCATATCCTTGAAACCGGCATCGACGATCTTCTGCTCCTCGGGAGTGAACTTCGAGAATGGGAACATCTCGCCCTTATCCTGGGCGTCCTTGATGAGCGCGTTCATGCGCGGCGTATAGGACGGGTGACTGTCCATGAGTCCGATACGATTCTCGAGCGGGACTTGCTCTATCGTCTTCGCGAGCACAGGCGCTTCCTTCGCGACCGTTTTCGCCGCCTTCGCTGGGAGCCTGAAGATTTGCTCGTTCACGAGACGGAGCGCATCCGTCGGGGCCTTGCCGCCCTCTTTCACGAGGGAGACCGCGCTCTCCGCGAGGTTATCGGCGTACGTGCGCGAGAGATCCGGGAACTTCTGCACGATCTGGTCCGCGAGCTTCTGGCTGTTTCGCGTGAAACGAATGGCTTCCGGAGTCGCGGCCTTCACCTCGTTCTGTGCCTTCACGATATTGTCGAGGACGACCTGCGCCTTCTCCGCGCTGTTCGCGCGACCGACATCCGCAGCGAAGCGCGTCGCGATAGCCTCGTCGACGCCGGCCTTCGTAAGCACCTGCGCGGCTCCCTCTTCTGTGGCCCTCATGATGATGCGCGGCGTCAGGCTCTCGCCCACCTTCGCAATGGAACCCACAGGAAGAACACCGGCGACATCGCCCGCGCTGCCGAGGACGTTCCCGAGGCGCGCGATGCCGAGCACGCGGGATTCTGCCTTCGTCGGCTGAAGCTCCTCGAGGCGCGTCTTCGCCTCATCCGGGAGGCCCGGCATGGAGCGGCCCTTGAAATGGTCGTAGAACGCGAGCTCCTCCGCGCGGTCTGGGGCGACGCCCTTATCCTTGAGATGCTGGACGTTCTCGCTGATGACCTCCTCATCCGGCTTGCCGAGGAACGGGAGGAAACCCTCCACCTTGAGGCGCGTCGCGAAGTCGATAGGCTGGCCCTTGTTCTCCATATCCTGAAGAACGGCGCGGTCCTTCACGTTGCCGAAGAGCGCGTCATGCGCGATATCGACGCCCTCCTTCACGAAGTTCGGGAGGAGGCCGTAGAGCTTCGATCCTGCCTTCTGGACGGCGTTCTGCTTAGGAGCCTGGATGGTAGCCGGCACGATGCGCTTCTCGGGCACAGGAGAATCGCCCGCGCTCTTGCTTAGGAGCCCGGCCTTCTTCTGTTCCTCGATGGCCGCATTCAGGAGTCCCATATCTAGCCGTTGATGAGGGCTTCGATGCGGGCGTCAGCCGCGTTCGCCCCGGTCGTATTGCGGAGCGCCGGCGGGAGCGTCGTATTCGCCGGGTTGACGTAGCTCTTCGGCGGGAACTTCGATATGAAGTCCGTGATGACTCCGCCATTGCCGACCCATGCCTCATAGAGCTGCTGATATACGCCCGGATCTACCCAGCCATCGTCGCCGCGCGACTGCTCGAGCGCGTTCGCGTCCTCGGCATAGTCCTGGCGGGTGTACGTGAGGGCCCCAGAACGCACCACGATGCCGTCTCCGGCGCTTCCTGTGGTCTTAGGAGGCGGAGGGGTGAGATAGACCTTCTCGCCGCCCACCTCGAACTCTTGCGCCCCTGGCGTGCCTGCTACGGCCGCCTTATAGCCGTCCTGCTTCATCTCGTTCGTGAAGTCGACGACCGCCTGACGCTTCGTGGCCACAGAGAGCTTCTTGTTGATCTCCTCGACGGAATCGTTCAACGTCACACCGGCATCGGCGAGGAGCTGGGCATGGTCCGGAGAGATCATGAGCTCCTTGATGTAGTCGGCCGTCTTCTCGGTGCGGTCGAGGTCGCCCTTCATGAGGTCGACCTGCTGCTGCGCGATCTGCTTCGATTCGTTCGAGAGGTCGAGCTTCTTTTCGTCGTTCAGCTTGAGGAGCGTATCGTAGTACGCGAGCTTATCGGCGCGGTCGGCGGTGATGGCCGCAACGGAGCGGTCGATCATGGTCTCGGCGACGCCGATCTGGTTGTTGCGCGCGCTCATGACGGCCTGGATGACGCCGGCGCGAGCCGCCACGTCGGAGATGGCCTTATCCGCGCGCGCGGTCGAGATGCGCTGGGAGACCGGGAGGCCCTGGTTGTACTTGATGAGGTTATTGCCCTCGGTCATGAGCGTGTCGAGCTCGTTCGTGAGCTTCTGGTTCGCCTCGAAGTTCTCGTTGATATGGAGGCGGTCGCGCTCGCTCGTCTCGAGCTTCTGGCGGAACGGGTCCGTGAGCGGCTTGCTCTGGTCGAGGATCTGCGTCTGCTCCTTATCGAGGAGGGCCGCCTTGCGGTCGGCTTCCGCCTTCTGGTTCGCGAGCGTCTTATCGAGCGCGGTACGCTGCGTGTCGACGTTCTGCGTGACGGACGTGACATACTCGCCCTGCACGGTGTCAGCCGTAGGGGTCGGGAGCGCCGGCGTTGCTACGGGCTTGAGCGAGGTCGCAGGCACAGGATCAGGGACGGCTGGCGTCGTCTTGGTGACGAGCTGCACGCCCGAGTTCTTCGCGATGTTCGGCGCAAGGCGCAGGGCATCGCTCGAGCTTCCCGCCGTGACGGTCTGCTGCTTCCCGTTGGTATCTATGAAGAGGTAGTCGTTCATACGGCGGCTGATTCAGCTACGGGAGCTCCTCCCGGTGCGGCTGCGGGCGCGGCCTGGGGAGGCTGGACCGGAGCGGGCGGGAGCGGTATGCCCTTAGTCTTGTAAATGAGATCCATCACGTACGCGCGGCGAGCCGGGTCCTGCTCGAACTGAAGCAGGTTCGCGAGCGTCTCGAGTTGCGAGCCAAGGTCGGTGTTCTCGCCGGTGATGGTGATGTAGAGGCGCTGGATAACGTCGTTCCAGATCTCGCGGGAGTTCTTGATGAGCGGGTCCGTACGCTTCAGCTCCTCGATCTTCTGCGCCTTGAGGAGCTCGGCCGTCTCTGGCGTATGCGGCCCGATCTGCACGAGGTTCTCGATGTACCAGTTCTGCGCGGCGATCTCGTAGAACATATTCAGGAGGTTCGAGTTTCCGGTGAGACGGAAGATATCCTTGCCCTTCAGGTCCTTCACCATCTCGGGAAGAATCCACTCGCGGAAGACGCGGGCGTACGCGTTGCCGAGCTTCTCGCGGAGAAAGACGAAGAGCTTCGTCGCGTTCACGTCGAGGAGCTGGCCGAGGCGGAATGGCGTGTTCGCCGGAAGCGACTCGCCGGAGATGACCTCGAAGGAGTTCGCGATATTGTCGGCATCCTGCATGAGGCGGTTCCAGTCGGCGATGAGCTGGTCGAGTCCCTGCATACGCACCTCGACCTGCGAGAGGTCGTCAGAACGGATGATGTCGCCGTTCATGAGGTCGGTACGGAGCGACTGGATCGTGCGAACGTCGTTCGACTTGAAGAACGTCTTCGATGCCCATTCGAGGCCCTGGGCGAGCTGGTTGCCGATCTCGTTCGCGCGGACCTGATGATCGAAGAGGAGTTCGTACATACCCTCGCGCCACCAGCGTCCCTTGTACGCGCCGCGGTGCGCCTCCTTGTAGTAGTCCGACATCTTCTTGCCGGCCGGAAGCGCCTGGGCATAGAGCACGTACTTCTCGTCCGCGCCGCCATCGGAAAGGCCGGCACAGATGATCTTCGCGAGGATGTACTTCGACTCGCTTCCCTTATCGGAGTCCTCGCGCTTCTGGGCTTCCCACAGCGCACGCTCCGAGACTTCCCCGGTGCGCTCGAATATCTCGTAGTACGGATTCGTGGTATCGCGAAGGCCCGCGCGCATGGTCGGCGAGAACGTCTTCGAGCCGCAGTTCTTGATGACGGACTCTATCGCATCGTGGTCCCATACGCCCTCTTTCGCCCGGATCTCGGACTGCGTGAGCTGGTGGCGCTCGATGACAGCGGTATCGTCGACGCATTCGGCGGTCTGGATGGTGATGTACGTGTTCAGCGGGTCGCAGGTCTGGTAGCCTCCCTTCACCTTCTTGAAGAGCACGTTGCCGTCCCCGGAATAGAGCTCTGCGGCCGCATTCATCTCCTCGGCGCGGCCCGTCTCCCACATCCACTCGCGCATCGCCGCGTTCGAGATGAAGACCGGCGCGAAGTCGTCGACCGGATTATCGGAGAAGACGAGGATATCCTTCGTGTCGATGTCGATGTTCTTCACCTCGTTGTCCATGCGAGGCTTGATGATATCGAACCAGTATTTGTAGCGGCCCTGACGGTCGATCTTGCCGCGCGGGTATACCTTGTTCTTGAAGAGGTAGATGCGGCGCACGAGCCGGTACTGGGAATACGTTATTCCTTCCGCGATGTTGATGGAAGCTCCGAAGTAGTCGGTGATTTCCTGCTGAAGGATAGCGAAGATGTTCATATGATGAATATTAGACTATTTTGAGCGTTCCGCCGCTGTTATATATGGCTCCGCTGGGGAGACCGGAAGCCGAGGTCGGCAGCCCGAAGAAGAAGATGCCGCGCGAGCTGATATAGATATCGAAGATCGCGTCCGTGAGGGGGTTCCCGTCGCGGTCCGGCATATAAGAAAGACGCACCTGGCCGCCCTCGCCCGCAGCCACAAGCCAGTTGACCGTTCCCTCGCGGGACGCGCTCTCCGAGCCGCGATCGAAGACGTAGAGCCCGTCGCGCAGGTCCTCGTTCGCGCCATCGCGGGAGACGCGGACGCGGTATACGCCGTTCGTGTACCCGAGCGAGTCGCCTATCTCCGTGCGATGGTCGAGGGCCATATCCATGAAGTGAAGGTTCCGCTTCTCGCCGTTCCCGGTGCGGCCGATGACGAGGCCGTTGATGCCGTCGGTCGACGCCTGGTCGTAGTACGCCTCCGTCATGCTCTTCACGTCGACGAGGCCGGTCGCGAGGTACTGGCTCTTGTCGACGTTCAGGCCGGGGCGGTTCCGGATATTGAAGCCGTTCGCGAAGATGATGAGCGATATCTTGCGGAGGGTCTTCGCAAGGATATCGAACGCCGACCCCATGCGGCGATGCTTGAGGTCCGGGCTCACTTCCTTGCGTTCGATTTCGTGTGCCATAGGGTTATGCGGTCTGCGTGCTCTCGGCCACGAAGTCGAGCTGGAAGTCCTCGATCTCCGGAGCGAGGTTGCCGGATACGCCCAGCCCGAGCCGGAGCTGCACGTTGCCGATTTCCGGCACGGACTTCTCCGCCTTTATCTTGCGTCCCTTCGCGTCGACCACGGAGGAGAACGTCTCATACGTCGCGGCATAGTTCTTCTTGTACCCGAGCTCGACGCTCGTGCCGGTCGGAAGAGATGCGTACGGCGCGAGGACGCGGGCGATGGTCTTGAAGTTCGAGCGGTTCTTGATAGGCGAGAGCATCATCGTCTCGAGGTATGCGTTCGGGTACTTGTTCGACCAGTCGAGCTTATCGACGCCGTACTCCGGCGTGAGGCCGGCCTTCCAGGAGACCCACATATCGGAGCCGTCCGTGAGAATAGCGCCGACCTCGATGTTCACGAGAACGTCCGGGGAAATAGGGAAGTCGAGCGAGAGCGTCTTCGGATAGTCCTTGCTGTAGGAGCCGAGGCCGTACACGCCCTGGTCGGCCGGGTTGCCGAGGAGCTGCGAGAATCCGAATACCGGAACGCCGAGAAGGAAGCCGACCGCGTTCGCGTTGATCTTCGCCTTTGCCGTCGGCGTGAAGTCACCCGGCATATTCTGGAACGGCACGAGCTTCTCGCCGTCGTAGTAGTAGAAGCGGCCAGCATCCCCGACGAGCGCGTACACGAAGTTATCGTCGCGGATGAAGGCGTAGATCTCCGTATCGTCGATGGTGTCCTCGGCGGTCCAGCTTTCCGAGACCGTATCCCAGCGGATGATGCGGCACTTGTTCCCGTTCTTCGTGCCGATGAGCAGGTCGATATCGAAGGAGATGGTCGTCGTGATGATCTCGTTGCCCTCGACGTTCAGTTCCGTCTCCTGCACGAACTGGCCGAGCTCGTTCACCTTCGCCATCACTTCGCTATCGCCGATGAAGAGCTGCAAGTTCTGGACCGCCATCGGGTGATATTGCACCTGCCCGTTCTTGAATGAGCCGACGGTATGGATCTTTCCGCCCCAGTCGCCGGCAACGTCGGACGCCTTGATGTAGAAGAGCATCTTCTCGGTCGCGATGTATACGCGCTCTTCTGGAACGCGGTCCTCTTCGACTTCAGGAATGGAAGTGTCGATGAGGCGCGCCTGGATTTCGGAGTTCCCTTCTGTGGTCGTGACCGGGAACGGGAAGACGCCCTGCTTGCGGACCGGGCAGACGAGATAGCGGTTCGAGGTGCGGTTCCATGCGAACGAGGAGACGCTCGGTACGAACGTCTCGATCGTGTACTTCACGCCGGCCTGAAGGGTCACAGCGGAGAAGGCGAACGTGATGGTCGCTTCGGTGTGGCCGATGGTGTTCGAGTCGATGGTCTTCGTCTCGGTCGCGATGACCGTACCCGTATCGTCCTTGATGCGGCCGGTGAGCGTGTAGCCGCCGGCAAGCCCGAAGCCCTCGCGGTACTTTATGGAAAGCTCGTCGATGAGCGTATCGCGGGCGAGCGTGAACGGCTGGATGACGGTATCGACCGCATCCCATCCGGAGAACGCGCCGATGGAAGCCTCCATGATGAGCGCGTCCTCGACGACCGCATCGGTGATATACGTGCCGGGGTTGAAGTCCTGGGGAACCATCGTCACGTCGCTTGAGGAGACTGCGGTGACATAGCCACGAGTTGAGATGGATGGGTCCGCGCCCTGGTAGGCACGAACGAAAGCTCCCGTGATCGGGCTTCCCGAGGTAGTGATGTCGAGCAGCTCGCGTACGCTGAAGTCCTTCGGGTCCGAGTTGTTCGAGATTTCATTGAACGAGCTCGGGTTATTGAGGACGGCCGTGAGGCTGTACGAATCCACGACCACCGGGCTCGTCGCCTTCTGGAAGATGGTCGGGGAGAATGATGCGGCCGAAAGAATCTCCTCGCCTCCGCCGATGAACTCGTAGAAGATGACGCTCGTGAGGTCGTCTTCCGCGCCGGTCTCCATGCCGATGATGAGGTACTTTTCCGTGAACTGGATCGAGCGCGGCGTCACGGTATCGTCGACGGTATCGACGTAGAGGAGATTCGGATTCAGCGTCACGTCGTCGAGGTCGTAGTCCGTCATCGCGTACTGGTTCACCGTATCGCCTACGATGAAGGAGATGCGGTCGGACTCGATAGCAAAGCCGCGAGCCGTAGGGAAAGAATAGCTGTCCGCGAACGCAGGAGCCGTAGGGCCCGGATAGCTGAACGTACCGGTCGTGGTCCAGGTGATGATAGTGTCGCCGCCGGAAGTCGTGACGGAGCCGCCAGACTGTGAATAGCCAGGAACGTCCGTCGTCTTGAAGCGAAGGATGGCGATACCCGCAAGGCCGTTGCCTCCGCTGCGTGCGCCGGCAGATCCATTGAAACCGGACGCGCCGCCCTGACCGCCCTGGCCGATGCCGGTCGCATTCGCCCCGTTGCCGTTCGAGTTGCGCTTCGACTGGCTCGCGCCGTACGTCACCGCAGAACCCGAGATGGTGCTCGAGAGGTTGATGCCTCCACCGCCGTCATCGCCCGAGTCTCCTCCCTTCGTGCCTCCGCCCATCTGCGAGCTTCCAGCTTCGACAGCACCGCCGAACGCATTGCCCTGATCGTCATACCAGCCAGCACCGCCGCCCGAACCGCCGGGGCCGCCGTCATTCGTAGGCTGATGACCCGAGCCTTCCGAGTTCACCGCCGTACCGTGACCGCCGCCGAGAGCCGTCTTGCCGAAACCGGTCGTATCGCCGCCATCGGTCCCGTTGTTCGTACCAGCGGCCGCGCCGGTAGCTCCCGCACCGACCGAGACGTTATAGACCGTGCCCGGCTCCATGACCGCGTTCGGAGACTCGTATACGTTGCCTGCGCCGCCGCAACCCGCGACTATCTTCTGGCTTCCCGTGTAGGAACGCGCGCCGCCTCCGGACGCGCCGCCTCCGACGAGCAGCTCCCAGAACGTCGGGATGACTCCGCCCCATGCCGGGATCGTGTACTCGAAGATATCGCCATCCGTATCCATGACGTACATCGCCGTGCCGTCCGCCTTGAATCCGATATCCTGCGCCGCAGTCGTCTGCGCCGAGATATCCCAGTTCGTGATGAGCTGATGCGTCGATATGTTTCCTCCCGAGATGAGGTACACGTCTACCGAGTCGCGGTTGAGTATGAAAATACGCGTCTCCGTGATCCAGAAGGATACGGAAGAGATGCTCCACTCCGCCACGAGCGTCTTCGTGCTCGTGATATCGAACGCTTCCGAGAGTGAATACTGGCGGAGCTTGCCGGTGCTGAAGCTCGAGACGTAGACCATGAAGCCGTCAGCGCTGACCCTGACCACAGAGGAGGGCTCGCCGAATGACCCGAACTCAGGGTTCGTGAACATCACGTCGCGTTCGTTGAACTTGTCGAGGTCGAGCTTCTCGCTCCACGTGCCGGCGTTATCGAGGAACGCCTTCGTCGCACCGAACCAGAGGCGCTTGCCGTCGTTCAGGCGGACGCGCACCTTCGCGAGCACGTCGACCACATCTCCCGATACCTTCGCGAGCTTCTGGTGCGCGGTAAAGACTCCCGGCTTGCTGCGGAAGTCGATACCGATGAGACGCGCAGCGGCCCCGGCGACGCCGGACCACTTCGTATCTGCGATGCCCTTGATGCCGCTCGGGAAGATGCTCGCCATAGGTTAGGTGTACGGGAATCCCCTGAAGTTCTTCTCGCCGAAGAACGGACCGCCCCATCCGTCGACCGAATAATCGCGGTTCCCTTCCGTGCTCATGAACGGCTGCTCGTCGCGGTCGCGGTCCGCATAGAACTCCTCGAGCTCGGCCTCCATCTTCTCGATGCGCTTCTGGATCTTCCGGGAACGCGCCTCGAGCTCGTTCGGCTCGGTGTAGTCGAGCGCGGTGTAGAGGGAGATGAGCCGATGGAAGGTCGACGCGAAGCCCGGCTCCTTCGTCGTATCATCGACCTCGAAGAAGTCGGCATCGCGCTCGAACTGCACCTCGATGCCTTCCGGCTGGTAGTAGTTCTGGAGCGGATAAAACATCAGGGACGCGCCGAGCTTGTCGTATTTGTCGGGCGTTCCGGTCGCATTGAGCTCGTGCTCGGAAAGGTCGCGGCGGTCTATCGGGCGGAGTATCCTCCACTTCCCGTTCTCGTCCTTGATGCGGACGCGCGCGATCTTGAGCTGCGATACCGCGAGCGTGAAGTTCGTCTGGTTCGCGATGAGGTCGGTCGTCGCAAGCGGGAGGTCGTCGTAGTTATTGTCGTCGAACTGCCAGCGGCCAGCCGAGCGCATGATGAGCTCCACGACCTTCGAGAGCGCCTGGTTCGCGTTGCGGGTGATGTCGAGGATGGGATACGTGATCGCGTCGGTCCCTGCCCAGTAGTGGACATCCGCGACGATCGAGTTGGTTCCGGCATTGTATTGCATATTAGGTGGCGTGATGGCTGGTGTCCTGACACGTCGTCCCGAGCTTCGCGAGCTCGGCGACGGTAGCCTCGTACTTCTTCTTCAGCTCCTCATGGTCGACCGCGAGGACTTCGTACTTGGCCTTCAAGGTGGTGTGCTCCTTATAGAGCTCGAGGTATTCCGCGTCGCGGTTCTTCAGCTCGACGCGAACCTCGCGCACCTCCTTCTCGAGCGCGATGATGCGCTTCTCCATTCCCGAGATAAAGCCGTTCTCGCGTTCGAACATCTGGCTCCCTCGTGCGGTAGAGGCACGCGCCCACAGAGTCAGGAGAACCAGGAGCGGCGTGACGACGGCGTTGATGAGCAAAGTGATGAGGGTGGTATCCATAGGACTATGAAGGCAAAGGATCAGGGACCATCGTCATCCAACGGTCACGCATCATGGTAAGACGACGTACTTTTTCGGCACGGTCGATGAGGTATTCATGATAAAGATAGCAATATCCTTCACGGCCAAACTTCGCGAGCATCTGCGGAACTGTCATGTATTTAAGACCAAATCGAGCGACGTTGCGCGAGAGCACGAAGTCGTCGATGAGATGTCCGTCCTCCATATTCACCGCATTCTTCTCGATCTGGATGCAATGCATCCGCTTCTCCATCTCCTCGAGCGTGAGGTCATCGGCCGGCTTCCACAGGTCGAGCATTGCGATGGACGCAATGGTGAACCAGTTGCACGTGCCGATGAAGCGGCCGTCCCTGCGGAAATAGTCGTCGATGTCGATGCGGTTCAGTACGAAATCATAGCCGTTCTGTAGGACCGTATCGCGCGGCAGGAGCTCGGTGAAGTCCGGCATATCAGGATGCACGAGCGCATCGGAGTCGATATAGATAATCCAGTCGGCCCCGAGCTTCGGGGCGAGTTCGTGAATCTGGAGCTTCTCGTAGACCACAGGATAGTCAGGCCACTTCCGCTCGGTGATGCGGTGGATGTCAGCGCCTATGCGCTTCGCGTATCGCTCGATGAGCGGATAAGTGATCACCTTGATATCAGGCGCGTAGTCGTCGATATCGAGGAGAAAAATGATCTTCTTCATAGCGAAAGTATAGCGCGTCTTAGTAATATTCTGTGAGGACAACCACACCTCCGACACCCGATGAACCCCCATCACCACCAGCCCCATATGTAATACCGAATCGAGGCGATGGCCCACCACGTCCCGCATAGTTTCCTCCGAAGTTTCCTGAATGCTGTCCGTAAGGACCAGATAGATTTAGGTCTCCATTCACTCCCACACCTGGGTCTCCTTCTCGCGCCGTTCCGAAGTTGATTCCGCCGCCGCCCGGAGTTGCCGATACATAGGCTCCGAAGTTAGAAGCGTTCCCGGCGACACCATTCGCAGATCCACCCGGAACTGTACCCCCCGGGCCAACGACTACGGATTCCGTAGCGTTCCCGAGCTGCGCTGCAGTAAGCAACTTGCTTGCATACCCGCCCGGCCCCCCGCCGCGGCCAGACGACGAGTTCGTGCCGCCGGATCCGCCACCAGCTTGAACCTCTACAAAAAGAGCGACGATACCTGCTGGCTTTGTCCATGTCGCATTTGCGGTATAAACCGTCATATGTGGCACAGGACCCGTCCCCGTCGGTCCGGTCGGACCGGTGGGACCAGTAGGACCGGCAACGGTTGATGTGGCTCCTGTAGGTCCAGTAGGACCTGTGCCACCAGTCGGTCCGGTCGCACCGGTAGGACCAGGGACCGTCGAAGTCGCACCAGTCGGACCCGTCGCTCCCGTAGGACCCGTGCCTCCGGTAGGCCCAGTCGGACCTGTACCGCCAGTCGGCCCTGTTCCACCCGTAGGACCCGTACCACCAGTCGGACCCGTCGCTCCCGTAGCACCCGTGCCACCTGTCGCACCAGTCGGACCGGTCGCGCCGGTCGCTCCATCGTCACCAGTAGGACCCGTCGCTCCCGTAGGTCCGGTCGGACCAACCGCACCGACGAGCACCCAGTCCGGATTCGATTCACTCGGCTCGGAGTTCGTGTTCTCGGTTGTCGCTGCCCACAGGAGATCATCGAACGTCACCGCATCAAGCGGCTCGTACGTATCGGTATCATTCCAGTCGCCCCGGAAGTTGAGCGCCTGACCATCCGAACCAGTCGGCCCGGTAGGGCCGGTCGGCCCGGTAGGACCGGTTCCACCCGTATTGCCCGTAGGACCAGTCGCGCCAGTCGGCCCGGTTCCACCTGTAGGACCCGTGCTTCCTGTGCTGCCAGTCGCGCCGGTCGGCCCGGTCGCGCCGGTCGGCCCGGTCGGTCCGGGGACCGTAGACGTAGCTCCGGTCGAGCCAGTCGGCCCAGTAGCCCCAGTACCGCCCGTCGGTCCGGTAGGTCCCGTAGGCCCCGTCGGACCCGTGACAGTAGAGCTCGCGCCGGTCGCGCCGGTCGGACCTGTAGGACCGGTCGGACCTGTAGGACCCGTAGGCCCGGTCGGTCCCGTATCGCCCGTAGCGCCCATGAGGTCGGCCTTGCTGACCTTCTTCGTCGTACCCTGGGGGCCGCTCGAGGTGTCATCGACATCGACCACAGGAACCCAGTCGCCATCCGCCGGATTGTCCAGCGTCGGGAGGTCTGCGATAGCTATGCGGTCGTCTGCCATAGATTAGTTCTTAGGAAGCCCCGTCCATCCGGAGGCCATCTTAGAGAGCCCCGCCCATGCTGACGAAACCTTCGCGAAAGGCTGGTACTCGTGATCCACGATCCAGAGCTTCAAGCCGTCCTGCGTGAGGAGGTACTTGTCGTTCTGCGTACCGAGGTAGTACGAGAGGAGCGCTTTCGCGTAGTTCAGCCAGCTCGTCATAGCCGGAATGGTTAGACGGCTGCCGGCTTCCAGATGAGCGTGACGTTCGTCTGGTTCGTGAGGTTCACCGCGATGCCCTTCTGGAAGGTCGCGTTGATTCCGGAGAGACCGCCGACCGAAGTCGCGAGCTCGTCGCCGGAGAAGTAGAACTTCACGTCCTCATCGCCGTCCTCCTTGCTATCGGAGATCTCGACGACCGCACCGGAAACGTCCTCACCGAAGATGATGCCGAGCAGGATCGCCGGACCGGTCGACACGATAACGTCGTCGGCGGCTTCAGCGATGAAGAACGGCTTGCCTATGTTCTCGAGCATAAAGAAAGAAATGGATGGATGGGTAATGGGGCGTTATTCGCCCTATAGCGAGCACCATCGCTGATGCTCGCTAAGGATGAACAACCTAGCCGGTCGGACCCGTAGGGCCGGTAGGTCCCGTAGGACCCGTAGGGCCGGTAGATCCGGTCGGTCCGGTTGCACCAGTCGCGCCGTCCGCGATCGGAGTCCAGGAAGTCGAGAGAGTCGTACCGTCATTGCGGTAGATATCCCCTGACGCCTTATCCGTCGCGACGCAGCCGATCTGGAATCCAGCCTTGCCATCTTCCGGAGCACCCGTACAGACGACGCGGACGATCATGTTCATGACATCGAACTCGATGACTTGAACAGGCCAGCCGCCGATGTTGTAGGGCTCTCCGGCGATGAGAAGGGCGCGTGTGAGGATCTTAGGCATAAGCGTAGATCCGGTTATGCCCAGCTTGCGGCGCTAAGAACCACGCGAACGAGGACGCGAGCGCCGTCGTCGAATGCCTTAGCCTTGAACATCTCGAGAGACTTGATGTAGTCCGCGAAGCCCTTCTCCTTGCGCTGGATCTCGACGCTTGCCGGCATCTGCACGGCGAGGTCGATCGCGCCGCGGACCATGAACACGGACTGCTGAAGCTGGTCATGCCAGACGTTCGAGCCCGAGGTAAAGGTCTCGGCAACGACGATATCGCCGAAGCCTACAATGTCGATCTGCGTGCCGGAGATGTTGTTCGTGGCAACCACCTTGCGCTTCTCCGTAAGGACGAAGCGGTTCTCCGAGGAGATCTGCACGAACAGCGTACCGACCGAAGCCGTGACGTTGTTGATAGCAGCGGTGAGGTTGACGCGAGCTGCGGCTGCGTCAGCACCGATCAGGACGTTGCCGGCTACTGCGCCGAGCGAGGTCTTGAAGGTGAACGTGACGCCCGCGATCGTGACAGTATCGCCATCCGTAGGCTGAACCGAAAGCTCGAGCGAAGCCGAGTACGGAAGGTTGTTGTTCTGGATCACGGTCCAGCCCTGCCACGGACCGATGATGCCGTTCGCGAGAACGGTATCGCCGAGCGCGGATTCGCGGGAGCCCTTCACCTGGCGAAGAACGCCGACGGTGTGCGCGCCGACCACCGCGAAGCGGTTGGCGAACGGAGCATCCTGCATATCGAGCTTGGTGTGCGCTGCGGTGAACATCTGCACAGCGTTCGAGGTGTCCAGCACGATCGGCTGGCCAGGGACGCCGCCGACAGAACCGGCATCGACCACGTTGAGCGCGTCGACCACCTGCGAGAGGTAGTGCTGCTCAATGAGGTTGTTGAGCTCCTTCTGCATCGCCATCGCTGCGAAAGCGGCGGCGTCGTAGAAGTTCTGCTTGCGGTCCGTGTCGTCGACTTCGACGAACGCGTACTTGAACTGATCCACTTCGAGCTCCTGGTCGGAGGAAGTGAGTACCTGGGGATTCACGTCCTGGTACGGGGTGTAAGTACCCGTAGCAGGCTTGCTGATGATCGGCTTGTGGTACTTGCGGCCGTCAGCGGTGAGAACGCGAGAAGGTTCGTAGTCTGCGAGGAAGACGGCGGTGTTCTCTACGAACAGCGTCTTCTGCATCTCGGCGGACCAGTATTCCTTATCGAGAGAGCGAAGATCCATATGGGTCTAGGTGCTAGACCGCATGGAGTGGAGGAAGGCTACTGCGGCTGACGGAGGAACTTGGTGTACTCGTCCCAGGTCTTGCGGCCCTCTTCGGTCGACATATCCACCTTCGGCGGCTTGCTTCGATCGAACTGGACCTTTCCGCCTCCCTTCTCCTTGCGGGTGATGGTGGCATCATCGGACTTCTGCTCGGTCTCGTACGCCTTCACCTTGTAGTCGATGTAGGGGTCCTTGACGGCTTGCCTGATGGAGATGCCCTTCAGCTTCGCGACAGTCGCGATCTCCTTTTTGAGCTCATCCGGAAAGTCGAGTTCATCAAGGTCGCGCTGCTCGAACTGCTGACGCACAGTCTCCGCTATCTCCTCGGCGGTCTTTGGGGCCGCGTCGGGTTTCGGCTTCTCTTGAGGGGGCTTCACGCCCTTAGCTGCTTCTCGGAACTTGATCTTTTGACCGATCGCCTTCGAGAGCTTAGAGCGAGACTCCTTCTCTCGTTCAACGAGAGTATCGAGAAGTGGGTTGTCGCTTTCGATGCCTAAATCGGCGGCCAACTTCTCACGGAGTTCTTCGTCCTGGACCTCTTCAAGAGCCTCCTTTTCAAGCGTAGCTTCCTCCGGAGTGGGGGTTAGATCTTTCTCATCCATAGGATTTGATTATGGCCATAGGCCGGGGTACGTAAAACAGACGCTTTCGGCGTCTGGTAGAGGGGGTGATAAACCGCAAAGCAAATCACCACCTCGACCAGAAGTCGAAGATTTTTGCGGTTTAGCTGACGGTCAAGGTGCTAGGCGATGCGGAGGCCCTTCTTCTTGGCGAACTCCTGCGCGAGCGAAACGTAGTCGTCGCCATGCGTCTCGAGAGAGTACGTACGGCAGACCATACCGAAGCGGTCGATGATTTTCACGACGCCGGATGGCGCGGCAGGAGCCTCGGGCTCCGCAGCCGGGGCGCTCGGTTCCGTAGGACCGGATGCACCTTCAGCTTCGTCAGGACCAGTCGGACCGGACGCGCCAGTATCACCGGCCGCTGGTGCGGTCGGTGCGGTTGCGCCAGTCTCTCCTTTACCCTTCTTCCGTGCTTCCTCGAGGATAGCCATGAGCTTATCCTCGCCGAGGCGAGCGTTGTATACGACTCCGAGCTTATCGAGCTCCGCACGGATTTGGGTTTTGTCCATACCGGAAGTATATACCACGTTCATGACTAATCCATGAGACCTGCATCGTCTCTAGCTGTGGATATCGCTTCACGTCTTCGATGATCGCTTCGACGCTCTTCGCGCTTCTGCTGCTCCGGGTCGATGGTGTTCAGGATATCCTCGAGCGGATAGCGCACCGCATCCATCGGGTCCGACCACGTGTGGTCCGGATATCCAAGCGGGTTGCCGTCCTTGTCTTCCTTCCATGCGTAGTTCTCGTACGCCTTCCATACGTGCGTGCTTCTCTTGGTCACAGAGATGGCGAGGTCAGCGACCATCTTGATGCCGTAGCTCACGCTGTCCGCGCCCTTCGCCGCTCCGGTAGCGAGTACGCCATAGCTCACGAGCTCCGCGATGCTCTTCGGTTCGGCCGAATCAGCGACGGTCGGTACCTTGTTGCCATGCCCGAGGATGGTATCGCCGACGGTCTTGTTCGGAATCTCATTGCCGTAGAGCAGCTCGTCGATGATGTAGCCGCCCGAGTGATAGTAGATGGCCACGAGCACGAGCGGGTCCGGGAACCATCCGAAGTCGATGCCGTAGCGGAAGAGCTTCGCTTCCGGGGGAACCGTGTCGATCTGCCGCCATCCGGAATATATCTTTCCTCGGACCACCTCGGGGCATAGGCCCTCGATGACCTGATGGAAGTACGCCGGCTTCGTATGCTCGTATGCGGCATAGCGCTTGAGCGTGTGCTCGTCGATGTTCGCGACGTTGATCTTATGGTTGTGGTAGACGAAGAGCGTATCGCTCTCCATCTCCGGCTTGAGCACCGGGATATAGAAGCCTTCGGTCCCGGACGGGATGAGATCGAACCATCGAGTGATGATCCAATGGTTCTTAGGCGGCGTATTGAAACACAGGATGATCTTGATGTCAGCCTTCACCGTACGGATGGAGTCATCGAGGACCATGAACTCCTGCTCGCCGATCTCGTCGGCCTCCTCGATGACGACGCACGTATAGTTCGCGAGCGACTTGAGCTTCGCGCTATGCTCCTTCGACGATGCCCGGAAACCGACCGCGTTCACGAGGTTCTGGCCGTAGCTCATCGTCATATCGTTGTCGGTGATATGGAGCGCGTCTTCTATGCCCTGCTCGGCGGCGCGGTCCCGGAGCTCTCGCCACAGGGAATGCCGGATATCCTTATGCACGGCGCGCATGATGGCGCAGCGGAAGAACTCGGTCCCGGTCAGGTTCGCGAGGATGAACTGGGACGCGGCGGTAGAGCGGCCCGCACCGCGGCCACCCATGAGGATGTAGTAGCGCTTCGCCTCCGTAAAGAGAGGCGCGAACGCCTTATTCACTACCTGATTCAGTTCCAGACTTTTCATCGAATCCCTTGAAGACTATCGTATTGCCCTTGAGCTGCTTCCCGTCGGACGTGAGATCGAGCTTGTCGCCGTACTTCTTCGGCTTCAGCTTCGATGCCGCCCACTTGCGCGTATCGACGCGGAGACGCTGGGCGGCCACCTTTGCGCCGGCGCGCTTTGCATCCCCGGACTTCGATTCAGGGAGCGCTTCATCGGCGATTTCGAGCATATCTTCGATGAGAGCATCGGCAGATTCCTCTTTCGCGGCCTCGTATTGTTTGGAAAACCCGTCGATCTCTCGCATCCACTTGAAGAACGTAGCACCGTCGGGCATTCCTTCACCCCGGAGCACAGAGCGAAGGCTGATGCCGTTAGCGAGCTCGCGGCAGATAGCATCAGCGAGCTCCTGGGTATACACGGTAGGGCGACCGGGCTTCTTGCGGAGAATCTGCTTCTTGCTCTTCGGCTTGACAGTCTTCTTCTTTGCCATGCGATTAGTATACCTCCTTATCCTCGTCGCCAGGGCGCTCCTCTTCAGGAGTCACGAGAGGCTCGAGCATCGCGCGGAGCACCTCCCCGGCGCGAGCGCGTGCGAGCGTCTCGACCGCTATCTCCATCGGTTCCTTGAGCTTCGGCATCTGCGAGATGAGGTCGAGCTTGATGAGCTCGCCCCGGATGCCGTTCACGAACTCCTGTCCATGCTTCGACTTCAGCAATATGCGTACGGTATCGGGTGAGAGGATCATATTTCCTTGAGGACGATATCGGTGAGCTCGCCGGTGTCGATGTTCAGCTTCGCTTCCTTCACGTTCATGCTATCGAAAATGGTGGTGATGTAGTGATGGCGCTGGCGGTCGAGCACGCCGCACAGGGCCACGAGCTGCTGGGCGAACTTCTTCCCGTCCGGTATGGATGCGGTATTCGCGGCCGCTTGCGATGCGAGGAACTTCGTATAGACGCCGATGCGCGTCTGCTCCTCCATCTGCTTGCGCTGTTCTTCCGTCAGTTTGGTCATACGGCTTGGCGTTCCTTCGCAACTTTCATGATGGCGAGCACCTTCGTCATATTCCGGATCTTCGCGTGCTGCCCTTCCTCCTCGAGGAGCACGAGCTCGTAGTCGAGCTTGTCGCGGAGATTCTGGATTTTCCCGTATTCCTCGACCTCGAGCGGGGCATCGGCATAGCGCTCGAGCTCCTTCGCGAGCTCCGCTATCTTCTCTTGGTTAGAAACCAGCGTCTTCTGTTTGCTCTGCGACATAATCTTTGCGTTGTTTTTTTATAGCTTCCTTCTCGCGCTCCTCCGGGTCCGTCATCTTCCGATACAGGTCATGCAACCCTTCCGAGATCTCGGACTGCTCGGGCCTATCCTTTTGATCTCTTACGTGTTCCATGCTTTTTGAGACGTGCGGCAGTCATGAGCGCGGCGTGCTCCTTTCGCTTGCGCTTCGATACCTTCGCCCACTTCTTCTTGTTCACGTCGGACATGATCTCGGAGCGCTCCTCCTTCGGAACCTTCGACCATCTCCGCTTCTGCCCTTCGGAAGCCGCGTTTGACATAGGAAAACTATATCACGGAAGAGATATGACGGAAGTGTGAATAACCCGTTGCGGTATATCTTCCGTCATTTATACTATAGGTACACAAGCAATAACCGATAACATCATGGCAAAGACTGAAGACAAGCGCATCGTACAGGTCGAGAAGAGCTACGCTCCGCTCGTGGAGCGGGCTGAAGCCCTCGAGATAGTCGACGAGAAGTCGATGAAGGAAGCGACCGAGCTCCTCTCGAAGGCGAACAAGGGGCTGGATCTCATCACCGAGGAGAAGGAGAAGGTGACGAAGCCCCTGAACGAGGCGCTCAAGGCGGAACGGGCACGATGGAAGCCGATGGAGACCGTGCTCGAGTCGGCCGTCTCCATACTCCGCAAAGGCATCACCGCATACCAGACCGCAGCGAAGAAGAAAGCCGACGAGGAAGCGGCTAGGATCGCCGAGCGAGTCGGGCCCGGCCGGGGCAAGCTCTCGGCATCGACCGCCGTCCGCAAGATGGGCGAGATCGAACAGCCGACGGAAAAGGTCGAGACCGGAGCCGGCTCCATCAAGTTCCGGACCGACTACGAGTTCCACGTCGAGGACCCTATCGCTCTCCTCAAGGCTACCGGGAACGAATACGCCGAGCTCCTCCTCAAGAAGACAGCCCTGAAGGAAGCGGCTAAGGCAGGGAAGAAGATTCCCGGCATCCGCATCGAAGAGGTACAGGTCCCGATCAACTCCCGCTAGTATGCGTTCCCTCATCCGCAAGCTCACGAAACCGTTCCGCATCCTGTTCCGCTCGAGGACGCGAAAGCTCATGACGCCGCCGGTCTTCAAGCCACGGATGAGCAAGAAAGAACGGAACGAGTACCTGAAATCCATACGCTTCGACAACCTTTCGCGTGAAGGGAAACGGCAAGCGCTACGGAAGATAGGAGGAATCCGGTAGAGAACATCGTGTCAAGGAAACATGAAGAAGGCCCTGCGGGGCCTTTTTTATGAAGAAAACAGCCTCCGAGGTATGCATCTTGCATACCTCCGGCCAGGGAGGTATGCAAGCGATTCCACGGCTTGCCTGTGCGGTGAAAACCACAAAGAGGGGTGGGGCTAGTATGCCTTGCATACCTACCGCCTATATATATCCCCAGCCCCTCCACCAGCCTCCCCTCCCCTCCCTTTCCTAGACCTTTTCAGTATCTTATAGGGATTTAGGTATACTAGGTATACTAGGTATACTAAAGGTAGTAAATAGGCCATGAAAACCCTAGTACACCTCCCTTGCATACCTCCCAAAAAAAGCCCCCGAGGTATGCAAGCGGACCCCTCCGGACCCTTCGGACCGCATTACACCACACTCTTCCGTCATTAGGCTTTTCCGGACGGGCCGGCAAATGCTTCCGTCATTCCGGGAGGTATGCAGATGACGGAAGGGGTTATCCACACTTCCGTCATTTTCCCTTTTCACTTCCCCTTCACGGGAGGTATACTTCGTTCTATGCATCAAGTCATTACAAAAGGTTCGCGTATAGAAAAAGGCCCGCGTACAGGTTCCGTAATGGACTTGATGCATACGCGGGCCGTTTCCTATACACGAGCCGGGAAGCCGCGATCTGTCGAGACGCGCAAGAAGATATCCGAGAATAATGCCCGGTACTGGCTCGGCAAGAAGCGCCCTTTCGCTGTTCCCATGACTCCTGAACATAAGGAACGGTTGCGTCAGCTTTCTATCGGAAGGGTCCCATGGAATAAAGGAAAGAAGGTATCCGAAGAGACGCGTATGCGTATGCGCGAGGCGCACCGCGGCGAGAAGAGTCCGTTCTGGAAGGGAGGCATCACGAAAGAGCATCAGCGCATACGCGGTTCGGTCGAGATGCGTATATGGCGCGAGGCCGTCTTCAAGCGCGATGACTATACGTGCGTATGGTGCGGAGCTCGAGGAGTATACCTGAATGCGGACCACATCAAGTCATTCGCGCATTATCCTGAACTTCGGTTCGAGGTATCGAACGGTCGTACTCTTTGCGAGCCATGCCACCGGAAGACTCCGACGTTCCGGAACAAGAAAAAGATATGAACGACCACCCTATCTTCAAGGAGAAGCGCTGGGTCGTCTGGCACGCCGAGAAGCGCGGCGCGAAGACGACGAAGATCCCGTATTCCGTCACCGGGAAGATGGCCAGCTCCACCGACCCCGAGACCTGGACCACGTATGAGAAGGCTAAAGCCGCATCCGAGTTCTTTTCGGGCATAGGCGTCGTCTTCACCCCGGACCGGACCCTGCTCGGTATCGACATCGACCACGTTCTCGAGGAGGGAAAGGTGGTCGGCGAGCACAAGAAGGCTATCGAGAAGCTCATAAAGGAGGCGGATACCTATACGGAAATCAGCCCATCAGGGACCGGACTCCATCTCTATCTCCATCTCACGGAGGCGCTCAAGCTCGAGGCGAACCGGCACAGTCCCTTCGAGGCGTACACGGACGGCCGGTATTTCACGTTCAGCGAGGTCTCGTTTCACGGGAAACCGAAGGCCATCAGGACGATTCCTCCGAAGGAAGCGATCGCGCTCCTCGAGGGTATCGGATATCCCTGGGCGAAAGCAGATGTCGCGCCGGGCCTGCTCGACGCCCCGGCTACGGAGAGCATCTTCACGGACCAGCAGCTCCTCGACCGTATGTTCGGGGCTGCGAACGGGCCGGATATCCGGAAGCTCTACGACGGGGACCCGTCGGCGAAGGAGGGCGACAAGAGCCGCGCGGACGCGTCCTTGCTCGCGCACCTCGCGTTCTGGTCCCGGAAGGACGCGGCGCAGATGGAGCGCATATGGGTCGCGAGCCCGCTCGGAAGCCGGGAGAAGACGCAGACGCGCGCGGACTACCGGCTCCGCAGCATCACCGCTGCGGTGAAGGCGTGCGACGAGGTGTACCAGACGCAGGACGAGCGCATCAAGGAGGAGACCGGGATCGACTTTCTATACACGATAGGCGCGCAAGGGCAGAAGCTCGTCACGCAGAATACCGAGAACATCGCGCGCATCCTGCGCGGCGACGAGGAGTTCGCCGGCGCGTTCCGCTTCGATACCTTCCAGAACGCGTACGAGGTGCTCGAGGGCGACGCCTGGCGCTCGTTCGAGGATAACGATGTCGTCATCATCCAGACCGGCATCTCGATCAAGTACGACTTCTTCCGCAAGGTCGGGAAGGATATGGTCTACGACGCCATCATGCTTGTCGCGAAGGAGAACGTCATCGACTCGGCGCTCGACTTCATCCGGGGCATAGAATGGGACGGCGAGGCGCGCCTCGATCATTGGCTCGAGAAGACGTACGGCGTTCCGGACGACGAGTACCATCGCGCGGTCGCATCGAACTGGCTCAAGGGCGTCGTGAAGCGCATCCTCCTGCCGGGATCGAAGTTCGACTACGTGCTCGTGCTCGAGGGACCGCAGGGCGCGAAGAAGTCGACCTCGCTCAATGTCCTCGGCGAGCTCCCGAACGGGAAGAACGCGCACGTCGAGACCACGATGAGTATGGACTCGAAGGATTTCTTCATGCAGTTCCAGGGCAAGTTCATCGTCGAGTTCTCCGAGGGCGAGACACTCTCGCGTACCGAAGTGAAGAAGATGAAAGCGATCATCACCATGCTCGTCGATAAGTTCCGCGAGCCGTACGCGCGTATTTCGACCGACCATCCGCGCCGCTGCGCGTTCGCGATGACGACGAACCAGGAGGAGTACCTCAAGGACGAGACCGGAAACCGCCGATGGCTCCCGGTGAAGGTCGTATTCAAGCAGGCCGACATCGAGTGGCTCGAGGCGAACCGCGAGCAGCTCTTCGCGGAGGCATACCATCGCCTTGTGGTCGACAAGGAGACGGTCCACGAGTTCCCGGAGGAGGAGACCGCGAAGCAGCAGGAGGCGCGCCGCATCTCCGACCCGAACGAGGACCGCATAACGGAGTGGTACTACAACGACCCGTTCAACAACCGGAAGCAGGTCGACGGCATCACGATCCAGCAGGTGTATCAGGAGGCGCTCTCGCAGTTCGGCTCGATGAAGAAGTTCGAGGAGATGGCGATAGCCGACATCCTGAAGAACAAACTCAAGCTCAAGAAGGACCGTCGCACCATAGACGGCTTCCAGCGTACGCGCTGGTTCCCGGAGCACCAGGGCGTCCTCGATCACCTGAACAGCGAGGAGTTTGCTGCGGAGGATCTCCCTAACATGGAATCGTAGGTATGCTGGTCCAGGTAAAAACGCGCGAGCTCATCGACCAGTTGCCCAAGCAGCTCCGGTACGACCTCATCGCATCGTTCGTGCCGCTTCCGGAGTTCATCGTCTTCCGCACGGCGGTCCCGTACACGAAGCCGGTGAAGCGCCCGAGCGAGACGCGCCGCGAGCGCTTACAGGAGGAATGGACCGAGATCCCCGGCGTCATGGAGAAGTATCCGCACGTCGCGAAGGAGCTCTCGGTCACGCAATGGAGGATATTCTCGCTCATCCAGCGGCCAGAAGGCGCGACCCGGAACGAGCTCAAGGCGCTCGTCTCCCTTTCATACGTTTCCGACAACCTCATATGCTCGCACCTTTCCGCCCTGCGCCGGCGCTTCAAGGCGAAGGGGCTCCCGTTCGATATCGAGAGCCTGCGCGCGACCGGGTTCAACCCGACGGCGAAGTACAAGCTCGTCATGCTGTAGCTATGGAGGAGTGGCGCGACATCCCTGGCTACGAGGGCAAGTATCAGGTATCCGACCGGGGAAGGGTCAAGAGCTGCGCGCGGCATATCCATTGGTTCCGGGGCCGCACGCGCCCGCTCCCGGAGCGCGTCATGCAGACGCCGCCGATGTACCGAGGCTATCTCCACGTGCATCTCAAGCACGCCGGCGACCGCAAGCGCTTCTTCGTGCATCAGCTCGTTGCGATCGCGTTCCTCGAGAACCCGGACGGCAAGCCTTACGTCAACCATATCGATCGGGACAAGAGGAACAACCACATCTCGAATCTCGAGTGGGTTACGGAGAAGGAGAATACCGCGCACTGGATGGCCGATGATAAAGCTAAGCAGCTGCGCGATACCGGCGACTTCACGATGGAGGAAGATGAAGCGGTCCTCATGGCTATCGCTCCGGAGGATCTGCCGTTTTGAGTTATCCACACTTCCGTCATTTCTGCATTTGACGGAAGAATAGATCCGAGTATTATGAAGAATGTAGAAATACGAACCGATAAAAAACCGATAACTTAAACCGCAAACCATGACTCATTCCATCACCGCATTCGATCGCAAGTACCTCGCTCCGGACCTCACGAAGTTCCGCGCGGGTCAGGCTCGCCGCCGCGAGAATCGTCGCATCGCTATCATTGCGATCCTCGCCATCGCAGCTATCGCATTTCATTACTTCGTTCTTCCCGGCCTTCTCCATGCCGTAAACCCGGAGCTCTTCTAGTATGGCTATTCAAGACTTCCGCAAAGGAAAGAAGGTCGTCCTCACGATCGAGCTCGAGGACAAAGGACAGGACTTCACGGAGCTCGACGTTCTCGAGAACGGTGTGCTCCTCGGGTATAGCTCGATGTTCATGAACGGCCGCCTCGCGCTCGTCGGTATCGGAACCCTCAACGGGACGACGTACCACACGCGCGAAGAAGTCCTTCAGCTGCGCGAGAGCTTGCTCGACCTCAAGGGCCTCTCGATTTATTTCCGTGAGACTACTGAGAAAGATCCTCTCCCGTGGGAGGCATCGACTCTCAAGTACAAGATCACCGGCCTCCTTCCCGTGAAGGATGCTGACCGCTTCCTCGTATGACCGGCAACCGAATGGAGCTGAAGCTCGAGGCATCGTCGACTGAAGGGATACACGAGTTCATCCCTGTGCTCGAGCAGATGATCGAGATGATCAAGGGCGGGTACGAAAAGGATACGAGCCAGTATTGCGCGAGTGGCGCGGGCTGCGCCTATCCGAACGGAGACGGAAGCCACGAGTTCTCCTGTGTCTGGAAGGACACGAACCCTTCGTTCGAGTGGACCATTACACCTAAGGAGAAGTAACCATGACTGAATTACGAACACAGGAAGAGATCGCAGAGCGCATCGAGTATCTCGCGGAAGACTACCGGGATTTCTCGGGAGCCGCTCGAGGAGATCTCGTCGAGTTCCTCACCTTCGAGAATGCGAAAGCATTTCTCAAGCCGGAGGTTACGGAGGAACAGTGGGCCGATACCTATAAGCCGGTAACGCTCGAGAACATCACACTCGCCATCAAGGACTACATGCCCTTCGCATGGGAGAAGGCGAACGACTGCCGCGGGCTTTCCGCGAACCGATCCATCAACCACATGGAGGCATGGATCTGGCTCACCGCGGATCAGGATCTCATCGATGGCCTCGAGGCCGTACCGTATGAGCATTACGGGAAGGAGAAGCTCATCTTCGTGTGCGAGAAGTTCGGCATCGACTGGGAGGCGCTCGATGACGGAGTTCGTACTAACACCGACGCGTAGTATGGCCGCTCCTATCAAGTACACGCGCGCCGAGCAGGAGATATACAACGCCCTCGTAAAAGCGAAGCCTGAACCGGTCACGGCCGACGACATCGGCGCTATCCTCGACACCATCCGCAAGGACGGGCAGGTATCGAACAACTGGAACGCCGGCAACCTTGCGGCGGTCCATATCCGGAACATCCGCAGCAAGCTCCCAAAGGCGCAGGCCATCGAGACGGTGCGCGGCGTCGGCTATAAGCTCGTGCTCGTATGACCGAGGACCCGGTACTCATCGAAGAGGAGATAGCCGCTGGCTGGAAGCTCGAGCGATGCCCCGGCAACGGGTACGTCCGCGCCTGCGGACGCATCATCAAGCGCCTGAACTGGTTCACGCCGTCCGGGTGTCCGCATTGCCACGCGACGTTCGTCGACTAAAAAAGACCCGCGCCGAAGTCCGGCGCGGGAGATACTGGATCACCTCCTTTCGTCTGTCTGGATGAACCGTTCCACCCGGTCCTCGAAGAGGTCCCGCTGATCGCGCCGTTGCATCGGGAGACGCAACGGGAGCGTCGGCTGGATCTCGACCGTCCTGGAACCGCAGGTGCATTCGGGCTCGTTTCCCGTAGGCGTACTGCAACGAAGGCATTGACGCATGACGGACCCTCCTTTCTGCCTCAAGTATACTCCCCTTTCCGGGGAGTATTTCCGTATGGGGAAAACTATATTGACCATCGGTATTCAATATCCTATCTTTAGGGCATGACTACACCGATGAACGCAATCAGCAATACGATAGAAGTCCTCCTCCGCACCGACGCGGTGAAGGCGACCAAGTACCTCGCGCCGAACCATATCGTGCGGGCGACGAGGAAGAACTACAAGCACAGCGGAGGGCCGAAGGATGCCACCATCGAGATTATCCTGACCATTGGCCGTCCTAACTACGCCGAGCGTGAGTTCGTGAAGGCGTGCAAGCGCGCCGGCGAGCCGTTCCCGGTGAAGAAGGTCCAGCTCCGGATGCCGATGCGGAAGAAGACGGGCCTCAAGCCGCGCTCTAAGAAAGATGCTCATGGATAAGGTCAGCTTCTTCTTCCTCTGCGTTGGTTGCGTAGCGCTCGCGCTCCTCGGTCTGTTCGCCCTATTCGTGATCGTGATGATCTTCGCTGCGCCTGTCTTCGTCGTCATCTATATGATCGGAGAGATCCTTAAAGCCCTTGTATGAAGTATCAAAAGGAAATAGAGGAGTGGCTCAAGAAGCCGGTCTCCTGGTCCTGTATCTCGTCCTTCGAGTGGGACCCGGAGCAATGGTTCGAGACGTACATTCTCGGCAAGCGCCAGTCGACGCGCGAGCTCGAGTTCGGTTCCGTGATCGACCAGCAGTTCCAGGACGACCCGGCATTCCTTCCGGATCTGCCGCGACACGGGCTCCTTCAGTACAAGATGAAGGCGAAGCTCGGGAAGCTCGAGCTGGTCGGCGTGCCGGACGATGTATCGTTCGAGCTTTTCAAGCTCTTCGATCTCAAGACCGGGAAGAAGGCATGGGACCAGAAGCGCGCCGACGAGACCGGGCAGCTCACGATGTACCTCCTCCTCATCTGGCTCACGAAGAAGATCCGGCCGGAGGAGTTCGAGTGCGGCATCCATTGGCTTCCGACCGAAGAGCGCGGCGACTTCACCATCCAGCTCGTCGAGCCGTGCGTGCCGCAGACGTTCTATACCAAGCGCACGATGCGCGACATCCTCGATTTCGGGGTCCGCATCGAGAAGCGCGTAAAGGAGATGAAAGCCTATGCCGAAGCGCACGCCTAAGAAGAAGGAGGAGGCGGCCGCTCCGGAAGAGAAACCGCTCATCGTGCATCAGCCGGATGCGGAGGAGTCCGCGCTCATCGTCGAGTTCAACCGCGAGTTCCTGAAGATCCACTACGAGCCGGAGCATACCGATGACATCCTGTGCTGGTGCAAGCCGGAGTCTAGGGTCCATCTCGGCCAGCTTTACGTGAACCATCGGGAGCAACGCGTCATGCTGCGCGCGCTCTTCGTGGAGTTCCTCACGAAGATGTCGAGCCTTCACGCTCACCGCAACGGACAGCTATGACGAAATGCCCCTTCAGCGGAAAGAACCAGTACAAGTCCGTGAAGGAGGCGAAGCGCATCCGGAACATCCGCGCGCATGAGCGAGGCTACCTGCGCGTCTACCAATGCCCGAAGTGCCACTACTATCACCTCACCCATGAACGACCGCGACGATACTAAGAAGATGTTCAACGAGGCCGGCTTCATCTGCCTGCGCCTTTCGCCGATCAAGTACCGCGTGCGCGGCGAGGACGGCTATATCGACGTGTTCCCGGTCCTCGGAAAGTGGAAAGGATACGCCGGGGTCGAGCGCTCGGATGACCTTGTGGCTACGGCTCTGGCCATGCTCACGCCGTACCCGCCCTGCGTATCCCCGGAGCTCATCGCGCACCGGGAGCGGCTCGCGGAGATCTCGGCGGATATCCACAGGAGGGTTTGCGGGCGGCCGATGACGGAAGTATAATGACGGAAGTCATGCTCGAAAGAAAATGACGATAATATAACCGATAACTATTCGATAACTATGGCAAAGAAAGAAACCGCAATCGTCAAGTCCGCAAGCGAAGAGACGCTCGCGGAGCTGGCGCAACAGTTCCCGACGGAGCCGGGCTTCACGTCCGTCTCCTTCCCCCGCCTCGGCCTCGTGTCCCAGGACATCACCGAGACGTTCAAGAATCCGAAGACCGGCAAGAAGGAGATCCGGGTCATCACCGAAGCCGGTACGTTCTACCTCGAGAAGGAGACCGACGAGGAGGAGGACGTGATCGACGAGAAGACCGGCAAGAAGACCGGCACGAAGAAGGTATGGGAGCGCACCGAGCTCGGCGAGAGCTTCGAGGCGGTCATCGCCTTCCAGCGCAAGCAGCTCAAGTATTTCGACAAGGATACCGAGACCTACACGAGCTCGACCGTCTACGATGACGATAACGAGGTCGTGAAGCTCTTCTGCGCGGGAGCGCAGGTCGACGAGGGCACGCCGGCGCAGCTCAAGCCGAAGTATCCGGGCGTGACGAAGGCCGGAAAGCCGAAGTCCGACCTCGAGGACAACCGCCTCGTGTACGTGCTCTACGAGGGCGAGTTCTACCAGATGAACCTGCGCGGCACGTCGATGTACGCCTATATGACGTACGTCCGCAAGACGCAGCCTGGCGTGAACGCCTTCGTGACGCGCTTCGATTCCGAGTACAAGGAGTCGGGCACGATCAACTGGAACCAGATGACCTTCGAGAAGGTCCGTCCTATCACCGATGAGGAAGCCGGCCTGGTCCGCGACTTCATCAAGGAGATGCACGAGGTCATCCGCCAGCGCCGCGGCATGAGCGCGGAGAAGGCGCGCGCCGATGCCGAGTTCAACGCCATCCCCGGCAAGGACGAGGAGATCAGCGACGACGACCTCCCGTTTCGCGGTGAGACGCCGGCCGCCGGCCCTCGCCGCCTCGGACGCGGACGCTAGCCTATGAAGATCAAGAACAAGGTAGCGAAAAAGTCAGCGCTCGAGGAGCATCGCGCACGCATCCGTGCCGTACTCCCCGCAGTCCGGAAGCTCGTCGCTGACTATGACCTTCCCTCTGTGCAGGCGGCCGTGAAAACGCTCTACGAAGAGCGCAAGGCAGCACGAGAGCTTGCCGCCGCTGAAAAGCGCGTTGCCGAGCTCAAGAAGAAAGTACGCTAGTTCGTGAGACCATAGGGAGGGGAGACCGTTTCCCCTTCTTATTGGGCGCATGATTAGCTAAACGATTCCTTACGATGGGAGAACAAGAAGAAGAGAAGGTGGAAGGTGCTGAAGGCGAGGAGGCTGAAGAGTCTGCCGCAGCCGACGGCGCTGAAGAAGCCCCAGCAGAAGCCGGCGAGTAAGCTCGCCTCTTCATAGGGAGCCGGATACGTCCGGCTTCCTGATGAGGAAATCCCTCTATGAACCTATGCAAATAAACCGCGAGAACGACATATACGAAGTAGCCGAGGGACACGACTGGTTCTGGCCCGGCTTTGCGAACGGCACGTGGGAGCCTTCCACGTTCCGCATCTTCGACGCCTTCCTCAAGAAGGAGGGCCGGATGCTCGACATCGGCGCATGGATCGGCCCGACCGCGCTCTATGCGGCATCGCGATGCAAGGAGATATTCGCCTTCGAGCCTGACCCTGTGGCCTTCGCCTCGCTCGTGAAGAACATCGAGCTGAACCGCAGGGAGAACATCATCCCGTACCAGATAGCCGTCGCGAACGACTGGAAGGGGATACCGTTCGGACCGCGCACCGGCTACGGCGACTCGATGAGCTCATCGCTGTGGGGCCGCCCTGGGGACCGCAAGATAGCCGCTGCCGCGTTCCAGGCGGTCGTCATGGACATCCAGCCGTCCTTCATCAAGATCGACATAGAGGGCGGCGAGAAGGATATCTTCAAGGGAAGCGCGCTCACGCTCGAGACGTTCCAGCCGACCATCCATCTCTCTCTCCATACCCCGTGGCATCTCGGCGACCTCGAGGGATTCAAGCGTTCCATCATGGAAGGGCTCGCAATGTATCCGTACTTCTACGATGAGGGCCTGAAGCGCATCGATCTCGAGCGCGCCTTCGACCCGAACGCGTTCAACGCCGTAGTAGCAACCTTCAACCCTCTATGAAAATAAACCTCGGCACAGGTGTCCAGCTCGATCTCGACAAGGCTATCGAGAGCCGTATGCTCGTGCAAGCGAACTCGGGCGGCGGGAAGTCCTATACGCTCCGCCGTTTCATCGAGCAGTCATTCGGCAAGAAGCAGATCATCATTCTCGACCCGGAGGGAGAGTTCGGAAATATGCGCTCCGGCTACGACTTCGTGTACATCGCGAAGGAAGGAGGCGATGCGGTCGCGTCGCCGCGCACCGCCGCGCTCCTCGCGCGCAAGCTCCTCGAGACGAAGGCGAACGCTATCATCGACATCTACGAGCTCGGAAGCGAGCGCCACGCCTTCGTGAAGAACTTCATGGAGGCGCTCGTGAATATGCCGAAGGAGCTATGGACCGACTGCTTCATCATCCTCGACGAGGCTCACAAGTTCGCTCCGGAGAAGGGCCAGGGCGAGAGCATCGCGCTCACGAGCGTCATCGACATGGCGAGCCTCGGCCGTAAGCGCGGCTACTGCCTCATCCCTGCTACCCAGCGTCCCTCGAAGCTCTCGAAGGACGTGGTTGCCGAATGCAATAACAAGCTCATCGGCCGCGCGTCCCTTGATATCGACCGCAAGCGTTCCGCAGAAGAGCTCGGGTTCAACACGAAGGAAGAGGTCCTCTCGCTCCGCAACCTCGAGCCGGGCGAGTTCTATGCGTTCGGCCCCGCGCTATCGCACGAGGTCGTGAAGACGCAGATCGGGGCCGTCAGCATCCCGCCGCCGAAGCGTGGGACCGGCCGCTCCATCAAGATCGCGCCGCCATCGGCGAAGGTGAAGAGCATCCTCGCCGGCCTCAAGGATATCCCGGAAGAGGCGGAGAAAGAGGCGCGCACTATCGCCGAGTTCAAGACAGAGATCCGCAACCTGAAGGCGCAGCTCAAGGCCGGTCCTCCGGTCCGCACCGAGACCAAGATCGAGAAGGTGAAAGAGCCGCCGACCGAGCGCGAGCTTCTCGTCATGCTCGAGCCGTACCGCAAACAGCTTCAGGAAGAGCTCGAGAAGAGCGCCGGCAACGCTCTCGAGGAATGGAAGAGCTACGCTTTCTCGCTTTTGCAGATACTCCATGACGGCCAGATGGCGGTGAAGGGCCTCAAGCAACCGGCAGGAGGGCCTATACGCCTCAAGACGAAGCTCGTCGCTCCGAAGCAGAAGATGGTCCCTATAGTCGCAGCGCGCCCCGCCCATACTCCGGCTCCTCTCGTGGTCACGGATACGAGCGCCGCATCGAAAGGCGAGCTCCTCATCCTCAAGGCGGCCGCGAGCCTCGATGAAGGCATGACGCGCCAGCACCTCACCGTGCAGACCGGCTACAAGCGCTCGACCCGCGACAAGTACGTTCAGCTCCTCACAGGAAGGGGATTCGTCGAGCTCGCCAGCGATCGAGTGAAGGCGACCGAAGCCGGCATCGCCGCGCTCGGAAACGACTACCAGACCATGCCGACGGACCCGGCCGAGCTCGCGAACCACCATCTCTCTACTCTCCCCGGCGGTGAGGCGGCGGTCCTGCGCGTGCTTCTCGATGCCGGCCGCCCGCTCTCCCGCGATGAGATTACCGAGGCCACGAACTACCAGCGCTCGACTCGCGACAAGTACATCCAGCTCCTCGCCACGCGTCAGCTCGTGGTCGTCGGAGCCGGCACAGTCGAGGCATCGCCCTTCCTTATCCCATGAGAATCGTCCCGCCGACCAGCTACCAGCCGAAGAAGATCGCCTTCGTCGACCTCGAGACGAGCGGCCTTTCCCCGAACAGGCACGAGATCCTCGAGATAGGCGTCATCGTGTACGACGTGGAGAAGAATACGCTCCGGGAGTTCGAGGCGAAGATCAAGCCGACGAACATCGAGGCGGCCGACCCAAAGGCGCTCGAGCTGAACGGCTACAACGAGAAGGAGTGGAAGCACGCCATCAGCTTGCGCGATGCCCTGGCGCAGCTCGCGGAGGCGTGCGAGGGCGCATCATTCCTCGCGTACAACGTGACGTTCGACTGGTCCTTCATGGAGGAAGCGTATCGGAAGACGAACATGGCGGACCCGTTCCACTACCATCGCATCTGCGTGATGAGCATGGCGTGGTTCAAGATACCGAAAGCGAAGGTGAACGGATACTCGCTCAAGACCGTCTGCGCGTACCTCGGCATCGAGCCGGAGCCGAAGATGCACCGCGCGCTCAACGGCGCGCGGAAGGCGATGGAGGTATACATGAAGCTGACGAAGGTATGAAAAAAGAAAAGAAAGCAATGTTCTCGCACAATAGCGACGAGTGGCATACTCCGAAATGGCTTTTTGATGCTCTAAATAAAGAGTTCCGTTTTTCTCTTGATGCTGCTGCAACTCCTGAAAATGCGCTGGTGAAGAAGTTCTATACGAAGGAGATGAATGGTCTGGAGAAGCCGTGGCCTAAAGGTAAATGGACGTTCTGCAACCCTCCGTATTCTCTCTGCGCCGAGTTCGCAAAAAAGGCATATGAAGAATCACAGGGGGGGGGCATTCTCCATTCTGCTTGTGCCGGCGAGAGTCGAGACGAGATGGTTTTGCAACTTCGTTCATGGCAAAGCGCAGGTCCGATTCTTTCAGGGGCGCGTTCGATTCTCGGACAAAGGATCAGCGCCTTTTCCCTCCGTCGTATTGGTATACGGGAAGGAACCGAATACAGAAGCGTTCTATAAGCGAGCATGAGACACCTCTACGAACATCAGCGGCAGGTACTCGAGGACGATCTCGAAAAGGTCGGTCTCTTCCTCGGAACCGGTTCCGGCAAGACGACCATCGCGTGCCTCCTCTCCCGGAAGACGACGCTCATCCTGATGCCGAAGACGCAGTATGAGGACCGCAACTGGTTCCGCGAGCTCGAGCTTCTCGGCGGCGGACCGCAGCGGTACGAATCGAAATACCTCCCGACGGACGTGAAGGAGATGACGTTCGATATCTTCAAGCGCGACCACGAGAAGCTCGAGCGGTGCGATACGCTCGTTGTCGACGAGGCTCACGGGATGCTCGGGGTGACGCCGAACACGCGCCAGAAGAACCGCCAGCCTATCCCGAAGGCGAGCCAGCGCTACGAGGCGCTCCTCGCATACGTGCTGCGCGTGAAGCCGAGCCGCATCTACCTGTGCTCCGCCACCATCGCGAAGTCGCCGTTCACCGTATGGGCGGCCGGCGTCATCCTGGGCAAGCGCCCCGGCGATATCCAGGACTTCTACCAGTTCCGCTTCGAGTTCTATACTCGCCTCCCGATGCCGGGGCGCGAGGTATGGGCTCCGAAGAACGACAGCGCCACGAAGGACAAGCTCGCCGCGCTCGTGCGCGAGTACGGCTATACCGGCCGTCTCGAGGACTTCTTCGACGTGCCGGACCAGACGTTCCGGACGGACCATATCGAGCTCTCGCAGAAGCAGAAGGACCGCATCAAGAAGCTCACGCTCGAGTACCCGGAGCCTATAGTGCGCGTCGGCAAGCGCCATCAGGTAGAGAACGGCGTGCTCATCGGGAACGAGTTCGCGGAATCCGAGACGTTCCCCTCGGAGAAGATCGACAAGATCCTCGAGTACGCGGCCGAGTTCCCTCGCATGGTCGTCTTCGCGAAGTACACGGCGCAGATCGACGCCATCTCGACCGCCGTCGCGAAGGCAGGCTACAACGTCCTACAGATGACCGGCGAGACGAAGAACCGCGGCGAGGTCATCGCCGAAGCGAACCGCCGGGAGAAGAACGTCTTCGTGGTCCAGGCGCAGATCAGCGCCGGCTGGGAGTTGCCGGAGTACCCGGTCATGATATTCGCGAGCCGCACGTATTCTTTCGTCGACTACGACCAGGCGCTCGGTCGCATCCAGCGTGCGAACAACATCAAGAAGAACCTCTACATCAACCTCGTCGTGAAGGGCGGGACCGATGAGGCGGTCGATAAGGCGCTCCGGAACAAGAGCGACTTCAACGAGCGCATCTACGCCGAGACCGTATGAACTGGCCGAATCTAAAAGTGGCGCAATGCCCGAAGTGCAGCACGAAGCTCACGCACGGGCTCCTCGATGACCGGTACGAATGCGGCAATGCCTCCTGTGATTTTTCCATAACGGACGAGCGGTTCAACGAGATCGTGCGCGACCTCTCGCGCCCACGCTCGAAGCGCTTCACGGAGGACTCGAACTTCGCGGAACTGAACAACCTGGGCCACAAGATACCGAGCGCGGATTATAGCGACCGGAGACCGAGCCTATGAAGACTGAACGAAAACACCTCGGAACTATGCCGCTCGAGGATATGGCCTACTTGAAAAAGGACGCAAAGCCTCTCACGTGCATATCACTTTTCTCCGGCTGCGGCGGTGCGGCTCTCGGCGTCATGATGGCGGGCTTCGATGTTCGCGTTATGGTCGAGTGGGATAAATACGCGTGTTCTACGCTTCGTCGAAACTGGACCGATGAAAACGGTCCACGCACCATCCCGAAAAAATATCGAAAGACGCAAGGTGTCCCGACCATCATGAACGTCGATATCACGAAGACGACCACAGAGGAGATACTCGCCGCGGGAAAGCTCCGGGTCGGAGAAGCGACTATGCTCGAGGGCGGCTTCCCGTGTCAGGGGTTTTCGATGGCGAATAGTGCTACCGACCGAAGCGATCATACGAAAGACAAACGGAATCTTTTATACCAGGAATGCGTACGTATCATACGCGAGGCTATGCCTAAGACGTTCTTTCTTGAGAACGTGCCGGGCCTTGTCAGCATGGAGAAGGGTCGCGTCATACGGATGATCTGCGACGACCTCGCGAACTCCGGATATCAGGTGACGTGGGATATCCATGATGCAGCCGACTACGGCGTGCCGCAACGCCGGCGACGCGTTCTCATTCTCGGCTCTCGCAATGACGTGCTATCTAGTTTCGGAGAGAAGATGGCCTTCAATATCGGAGGAGCTGCGGGTCCGATAAATCATCCGGAATGGTTTCTAAAAAAATACCCAGTATGAAAAGAGAGGCGTCCTTCACCATGCTCTTCAGGCATTGGCTCCATACGAATCCGCTCCCGCGCATCACCGGCGCGGCCTTCGAGCTCAAGCAGACGACCGGCAAGAGCATCCCGTTCAGCGCGGTCGAGGACCATCAGCTCGAGGCGCTCGCGGCAGTATGGGGACCCGAGGGCCTGATCCACAAGATCAGCGACGAGAGCCGCGGCTATAAGCCCTGCGACATCGTGTACCTCCGGCTTGCGGCCGCATACGTGGTCGTGAAGTTCCCCGGATTCTTCGTGCTCATCAGCGCCTCCGTATGGGGAAACGAGAAAAGGACCAGCGCGCGCAAGTCCCTTACGGCAGAACGGGCGAAGGAGATAGCGGAGAAGGTCGTCGAGATTCCTCGAGGAAAGCGGTAGCGCGCGCGGCGTAGTCGCAGGAGTCGTACGCGACGCCGGAGCTGTTCACGCCGGCATAGCAGTCCTTCGTGCCCGGTCCCCATCCGTCGCCGTTCCCCTGGTTCCATTCGAGGAAGATCCAGCGCTCGCTCTTACCTTCGGCGAGCCATTTTTTTATCATCCCCTCCGTGACCATGCGCTCGTTCTGGGGGGTGTGCGGCAGCACGGACCCGGCTACGGCCACAGAATAGGCCCGCCATGTGGCGGCCTGATACTGATAGCACCCGTACTCCCCGGAGGCTCCGTGGAGGCTGTGACAGCGCCCCTCGGCCTCGTAGATGGCATCCGCGATATCGGATGCCCGAGTGTCCGGGAGAGGCGCTAGGACGGCTGTAGGCGCTTCAGGAGCGGATACGAGGGACTTCACGGGTGCGAACCAGCACAGGAACAGTACCGCTCCGACGCCGATGGCGAGGAGGTATTTTATAGGCAGGTGATTAGCCGAGCGGTGCGTGGCTCGATACCTCGATTCCGTACTTCGAGAGGACCGCGACGAGGACCTTGAGGGCCACGGCGATCCCGACGAGAATGAGGGCGACGTTCAACTGGGTCGTGAGCAACGTGAGTCCGGCTCCTCCGAGCGCGGAAGCGAGGTCGCCCACAGACAGGTTCGTATTGGTATTCATACCCATTCATTATACCGCCATGCGGACCCTGCTAGGGGCCCGCAGGGGACATCTATCCGAGCGTCGCGATGGACTGTGGGCCCCAGTTTTCGCCGTTCAGGTCGAGCAGATCCGGGATCGTGGAGGTGAACTGTTGCCACTTCTCGAGCTGATACCACAGGACGGCGCGCGCGGTGAGCGCTCCATAGAAGCCGGTCACGTATTCCGCCTTGAGCTTGCCCTGGTCGAACAGGAAGCGCTGAAGCGCGAGCACGGCGTCGCCGCGGTCGTTCAGCGCGCAGGCAACGTCCGGGATGCGGTCGACGACCGGAGGATCGACGACTGGTGGCGCGCTCTTGAGCTCGAGGCGAGCTGCGTAGTACGCGCGCTTGAGGACGAACTCGAGCGACGCATGGCGCAGGTGGAGGCCGCCGAACTTCGCGGAGTCATGGATGGAGAAGCGCTGGACCCCGTTCTCGGTGAAGTCTCCCTCCGGAATGAGGACGACCGCGTGGCGCACGTAGGCGTCGTTTATGGAAAGCCCCGGCGTCTTGATATCGACGTACTCGTGCGCCCATTCGTCCTCGGTCGCATAGATGAATACCGGGACCGGCTTGCCGGCCGCGACGTATCCCGCGATCTTCGTGTAGTCCGTGATCTCGTAGTAGTTGAAGAGGTCCTTGAGCACAGGGAGGCCGGCGATGACCTTCATGGCCGCCGCCATCGCTTCGGTCATGCCGCTCTTGGTCGGACCGTCGGCGTACGGCGACGTGCCGGCGCGGATGACATCCCATGCGTCGTATGCGATGGAGCCTTCGGCCGGATAGTTCGTGCGCTTGCGGTACGCGAGGAGCTGGCTCTTCACCTGTTCCTTCGTGATGATGCCGAGATACTCGAGCGCGGTGAGGAACGCATGGAATACGCACGAGCTCGTATACCATTGGTCGAACGTCGTCGCGGAAAGCGACGTGATCTTCGAGTGCGAGAACGGCTGGACAGTCGGGACAGCCGTCGCCGCGATCTCCTCGTCCTTGAAGGCGGTTGCCGGCGCTTCTGCCGGGATCGCCGCGCTGCCCTTGATCTTCATTTCATCATCCATAGCTTAGGTCCTTACGAATAAGACGCCCGTGTTATCTGCTGCTCCTGCAAGTATAGCCCACGCTTCCTTGTGCGGGGAATAGTGCGTTTCGGAAAGGAAGAGGAGAGCCTCCTTGAACATCGGATTCAGGCGCACGGCCTCGAATGCGGCGGCGCGCGCCTGGTCGCCCCGGCCGGTGTACCAGTAGCACCGGGCGATATAGAGCTGCGCGTCCGCCTTCTCCGCCATCCACGTCGAGACGCGGAGGCATTCCTCGAACTGAACGATGGCGTCGTCATACCGCTTCCGGTAGTAGAACTCGCGCGCCAGATAGTAGCAGTTCCGGCCGCTGCGCTCGTCGCCGTGCGCCTTCTGCATGATGCGGAGCATACGGTCCGGGTCCTTGTCATGCGCCGGCGAGTAGCCGTACGTGATGAGGATGCTCGTCTGCTCCTCGGCTCCGACGTTCACCGCCTCATGCCCGCGACCGACCCAGTAGATATCCGGGTCGCGCTTGAAGAGGCGCACGGGATAGTGGTATTGCGGGAAGCCCTCGGCTTTCATGGTGATGGCGTATCCGCGCAGGCCCGTCTCGATGGACTGCCGGACGCGTGCGATGCCGCGCGGGTCGAGCACCTCATCGCAGTCGATGGAGAGCACGTAGTCGCTCGTGCAATGCTTGAGCGCCTCGTTCCGTGCGGCCGCAAAATCGTCTATCCAGGGGAACTCATGGACTTCCGCGCCGCATTCGCGTGCGATCTGCATGGTCCTGTCCGTGCTTCCCGTGTCGACGACTACGATCTGGTCCGCGCCCCGGACGGACTCAAGGCATCGGCGTATAAGGGCTTCCTCGTTCTTGGCGATGATGGCCACGGAGAGGGTTTTCATTGCTCCCCATGATACCACTTGACGGAAGAGAGGGAAGGTGTAGTGTGTGGATATATGAAGAAACTCATCATCGTCATCGCGGCCATCCTCGTCATGGCTCCGTTCCATAGTCAGGCGGCTACGCATCCGACGGACGCGCAGATCCTCAAGATGCGCGCGACCTGCAAGGGCGTTCAATGTGACTTCATCCCCTTGACCACAGGAGAGATGGTGAAGCTCGACGCCGCAGCGACGACTACGCAGGCGACCAGCACGCCGGCCGCGAGCTCGTTCGCGAAAGCCGCACCCGAGAAGGTGCTGACCTCGAAGGAGACGAAGGCACTCAAGAAGCTCGACCGCGATATCGCGAAGTTGAATGAAAAGCTCGAGCGCCTCGAGGCGAAGCGTTTACTGCTTCTCGGGGAGTAGCTCCGACATCGCGTCGAGAACGGAGTCCGTGAGGATCTTCTTTTCCCGGTAGTTCAGGATGAGCGCTTTGCGCTCATCTTTCGTTTTAGCCTTCGCGATCTCGTTCGCGATGTACTCCGCGCGCACGGCGACGGACGCGTACTTGAGCTGCTTCTCCTTCCCCGTGAGGCCCATCTGCTCGGCTTCGCCCACGTCGAGCACCTTGCTCACGAAGTCCGGATTCTCCACCGCGAGCGCCTTGAGACGCTCTTTCTTCTCGGCTGGCGTGAGCTCCTTGAGGTTCGCCCATTCCTCCTCGGCCTTCTTCTGGTCATAGAACTTCTCCTTCGTGTCGCCTGACATGAGCTGCTTGATGGCATCGTTCGATTCGGTATCGAATACCTCGTCCTCGAGCTTCTGCTTATAGAAACGGGAGATGAACGGGAACTCGCTGATAGGCGGGAGCTTGCCGGTCGCAGCGCCGAAGAGCGTGTTCGCCGTCTTCGTGACCGCGCGGCCCGCGCCCGAGATGTACTGCTCGTATGCGTAGTTCAGGTCGGCCGGCGATACCTCGATGCCGTGCTCCGAGAGCATCTTCGAGAACCCGATGAATGCGCGTCCGGACTGCTTCTTCTCGAGCGAATCGAAATACTTGATGGACTCGGGAGCGTACGGATCGCGGTCCGGCTTGATAGGACCGCCCGCCCACGAAAGGTTGCGGCCGATCTCGAACGGCACGTCGAGGATGGTCGGCGTCGCAGCCGAGAGCGGGTCCGAACCGCCCATCGGGTTGTATGCCTCTGTGATGGCCGTGAATACGTCCTCGGTCGCCTTCGCACCGTCGAAGCCCTGGCCGGCCATAGCGTCGTAGGCATAGTTCGCCATGACCATGATCGGCTTCATGCCCCAGGAGACCGGTACGGAGATGTAGCGCACGGTTCCGTCGTCCGATGGGAGAGCCACAGGAAGGGAGTTCAGGCGGTCCCACGTGGAGATATGCTGACGCCATTCCGGGTCCACCCGGTCGTTCCATTCGTTCACCGCAGAGACGGACGCGCCGATGGCGGCCGTGACGCCGGCGAGCACCTTCGGATTCCGGAGCGAGCGGATCATTTTCGCGGAACCCTGGATGGATGCGTTCGAGAACATATAGAGGCCGTTGATGACCGGGCCGCCTTTGCCCATGCGGTTGAAGTTCACCGACGCCTCCTTCGCGAGCGCGGCCGCGCGGTCCTTAGAGAGGCCCTGCTCGATCGCTGTGCGGTACACGGAG
>Ga0164241_10000963_pt1 | contig 41050 bp, 27 predicted proteins | sample OricomyardsoilBY_FD_108780 | JGI IMG/M metagenome (GOLD analysis project Ga0164241, IMG submission 108780) | Backyard soil microbial communities from Emeryville, California, USA - Original compost - Back yard soil (BY) | ecosystem: Environmental > Terrestrial > Soil > Unclassified | place: USA... | reverse complement strand
ACACCTACAGAAATTAAAGTAGTTTAAAACCCGTGTTGCGGCGAGGTAAGCTTAAAGCCGTTGTTTAGCATAAGGCCGATAACAATTTCGTGCGTACCGCGGCTTACTGTATTAAGGGCTGATGTGGTGATATCATAGCTGTAACCCACATTAATAAGCGAACTAAGGTTAAAGCCCGCCAAAACAGCTGCTGCATCTTTATGACGGTAAGAGCCGCCTATCCAAAACTTATCATTAAAGTTAAATTTTCCGTTAATATCATAAGTAAGCGGCACGGGGCTGGTTCTTTTCACCATTACAGATGGCATAAACGTTATCTCATCTGTCATAAACAGTTTAACACCTGCCGTTAAATAAAAGTGAGGAACAGTGGGGCTGCCGGTAGTTCTGGAGGTACCAAAATAATAGTTTTGAGGAAGCAACTGTCGCGCTGACAGGCCTACAAAGTAATTAGAAGAATATAGCCATACACCCGCGCCAATATCTGGTTTCCATTGGCTGTTGTTTGCCCCGTTGGTTATAGCAGGATCGTTTGGATCAGTAAGTGTAATATCCTGTGTATTTAGTGTAATTCGGTTAAACCCACCCATAACCCCTACTGATAAGTTCATCCGGCTTGTTAAACCAAGATGATAAGCATAAGTGGCGGCGACGTTGGTTTGCGTTATCGGTCCGGCCTTGTCGGTTAAAACCATGGCACCTATACCATGATGCGGCTCGGCGGCCTGGTAATTTTGCGTATATAATCTGCTTGATGGATTTACGCCGTTCTGGGCAGAAAAACCGGTTGCGTCGCCTTGTATAAAATTATTGCCAATTGGTGCGTTAACCGATAGGTAACTGGTAACAGGTGCACCCTCTAAACCGGCCCATTGGTTGCGATGGCCCAGCTTTACATCGGTATAGTTTTCAATACCGGTAACAGCCGGATTTAAAAGATAATTGTTGAATACGTATTGCGTAAACTGGGGGAGCTGCTGCGCCATAGCTGTACGCACACTGATAATTAAAATGAATAATAGCAATTTTTTCATTAAAGAAGATCCACCCTTGTTATCGTGATATTTATTTAAAAAATGAAGGTCTAAGCCTGGCTGTTCAATTTTAACCTTTACTTATTAATTTTCATTTGCAGACACAATTATCGACGAATATAGCTTTTCTACATTTATCTGTTACATAAAAAACCTATAAAAATTTTCATTATTTGATGATACTAACGTAGCCGGAAGCCGTCTTTCGTCCGCTTCCGGGGTTAATAATATAATAATAAGTACCTGCCGGTAAAACCGAACCACGTGAAGTTCCGTCCCATGGTGAGGCATATCCCTTTGAAAAATATACTTTTTCTCCGGTCCGGCTAAATATTTCAACGGTTACATTGGGATACATATTCAGGTATTTAATTTCCCACATATCATTTATTCCGTCGCTGTTTGGCGTAAAAGCATTGGGTATAAGCGGTGCCTTTAATACCTTTACGTACATGCTGATAAGGGCTACGCAGCCCTTATCAGATGTTACTGTTAATGTGTACGTTGTACTTTCAACGGGATTAGCATAAGGCTTTTCAACATCCGCGTGATCAAGCGTAGCGGCAGGCGCCCAGCTATAGCTTACCGTACCCGAACTGATGCTTACTTTAGGGCGCAATAATATCTTTTGCCCCTCAAGCATTACATATTGTTCATCGTCTGCTATAACAGGTATGGGGTTAACCGTAATGTTAAATTTAGTAGCATAGCTGCAGCCTGTTCCGCTTGCAGTAAAAACATAGTTAATGGTAAATGTGCCGGTGCCTGAAATTGCGGGATCAAAAGTGCCGGTCTGGCTTATTCCCGTCCCCGTGAAAACGCCTGTACCTGCATATATGCCTTTATTCTCCTTAATTGAAATAACGCCATTATCCTGGCAAAGTATAATATCAGCGCCAACAGGATTGTTATTATACAGCAAAGTAATTACCGGGTTGGCGTTGATGGTTACATTAGGATCATCAAAAACATCTGTACAGGTTTGGCTATCGCCCGAGAAAGCTATCAGTTTAACATGATAGGTTTTGGTAGCCGGGGTATTAAACAGCCCATAGTTATGGGTATACAATTTGTTTGAATGTAATGTCGCCGATGTAAAGGTTTCTGATAACTCCGGGTGATTATCATAATCAAAATACCATATCAATTTGGTTATATCGCCAAAGCCACCGGGTATGGCCGATTCATCCTTAAAAGAAATATCACTGCCGCTACAATTATTTTGCACCGAAAATTTAGCATCAGGGTTTGCGCCGTTAACTTTAAACTGAAGTTGTTTAGTGCTTACGCAGCCATATTTAGAAGTTACCGTGAGCATAACAGTGTAGGTACCCGCAGCGCTATATTTATGCTGCGCGTTTTTTTGGGGTGATGTATTGTTAGCGACAGATGCATTGGGATCGCCAAAGTTCCATTTGTAAGTAAATTCCGCTACAGTGTTATCTTCAATAGTGCTCAGGTCTGTAAACCTGGCCACATCATCAATACAGGCATCGGGCAGGCTAAAATCAACTACCGGGAGGGGGTGAATAGTAATATCTTTTTGAAACACGACGCTTACGCATCCCAGATCAGTAGTAACTATAAGTTTAACGGTGTAAGTGCCTACAGTGGTAAAAATATGGTTAAATGCCGCAGATGACGTTTTGTCCTCAGCAGGAGTTCCATCGCCAAAATCCCAGCTCCATTTTACAATATTACCTTCGGCGGCTACCGAATTATCAGTTATTAAAACATTGCTGTTTATACAATCAGATGCCGTGGCGTTAAATAAAGCAACCGGTAGTTTGTTTATATGTACAGTTGCCTCCGGCGAAACAGAACTGCAACCATTGGCATCTGTAACGGTTAACTTTACCTTGTAGTTGCCGGTGGCAGCGTAAGTGTGCGTAGGGTTTTGTTCTGTTGAAAAAGGAGAGTTATCTCCAAAATCCCATAACCATTGCTGTGCCACACCTCCATCGGCAATAACCGAAACATCTTTAAACTGCACAGCATCGCCCAGGCAAACACTGCTTTTGGTAACCTCAATTGTACTTACCGGCTGACCGTTAACCGTGAAAAAGAACTGCACCTCCTGATCCGATCCGCATTCATCAATTACCGGATTAAAAACAGTTGCAGTAGCTACGTGGTTACCAACGGGATACGTAACCATATCGGGATACTCATAGTTGTACAGGGTTACTCCCGCAGATACTGATGTAGATTTAGGCACAGGGTTGGTTTGCACAAGCGGCGCCGTGCCATTACCCAGGTCCCAGCTTATGCGGGTAGTTTGGTAAGGTATGGTTAGCTGCAACTTATAAGACTGGCCGCTACATGCGGTTGTCAAACTTTTGGCAACATCAGCAGGATCTTCAAAAACAAGGTGGGTATTCAGGTCCAGTTGATTGGTACCGGCGGCGTACCCATATGATTCCGTGTTGCCAAAGCCATATGCAATGGCCGTAAACGCTTCATCCGCATTAAGCGTGTGCGTTCCCGATGTTACAGAACCACCGCCGTTGGATCGTGGCCCCGACGACACCGATATTTGTGCATAAGAATACCCGGGCTTACCCGTAACCGGGCTAAAAGCAGTGTAAGGCACCCCGTCAAGCGTAAAAGATGCCACCGCGCTGGTTGGCAAAACCACGTTGATATAGCTGTTCAGAATATTAAAATAACCGCTGGAGTAAAGTGTTACCCTGTCAAGCCCCTGTTCAATAGGGCTTAGATAGATCATCTCAGGGTCGCCTACATCAGTGGCCACATTAGTGCAATTAAGCCCCTGGCGCTGAGTGGCCGAATATTGCACAACCTGTACCGGCTTGTCGGCTGATACTACGTTGGTAGTGGTAGATGTAAACTGATAATATAAACCGTTTACATACTGGTTGGCGGCAATAACTGCACCGTTAAGGGTAACCTGCGTAGCCGGATCGCTCAATATTATACGGTATACATCGTAAGGGCGAGATTTTAACGGAGCAGTAACATAGTTTTTGCCCCAGGTGGCTGTAGCGTACACCTGTTGAAATAAATTATCAGAGCTAGCGGATCCAGGATTACACGCGATACCTATTTTGGTGCTGCCAGAAAAAACCGCTATTTTTTTACAGGACCCGGCTCCTGTGCTAACAGATTTTATTTTGGTGCCGGTAAGGTCGTTAGCTGATAACCCTTGATACAACTGGCCTTTTTGAAGATTAATTGTAAAGGTCACACCTTTGGTTTCACCATTTAAAAGTTGCTCAGATGGCGTTATTTCTACAGTGGTGTTATCTTCAGTTGCAATTATGTCGAAAGTGGAATAAGAGGGACCCTCTTGCTGCAGAGAGTTCGAATCCTGATGATAATTGATAGACATATACTCCTTGCCCATAGCGCTAACAGGCAACAGTAATGTGGCACCCGATACATTTGATGCGTAAATATGCGCGTAAACGGCAATTGGCTTTGCCGACTTTATATGTATACCTTTTAAAAATTTACCCTGGCTGTCCACAAAAGCGGTGGCGGGGATATTGACAAAAGTTACAGCATTGGCTGTTACGTTGAAGCTTGTGTTAAATGATCCGTCGGCAAGGTCAACCGTACCCGTAGTTGAAAGGTCAGAGGTAATATAAAGGATCATACTGCTGGGTCCCAGAGTTGAGGTAGGGGTACGGATATGGTCCATATAGACCGTCCAAAACTCTGTACCCTTATTACTGGTTCCCTGGGCTTTGGTATCTGTGTGCCAAAAAAACAGCAATAAAATAAGCGCAGTACAATATAATGTCCTGGTATTTATCAAGCAGTAAAATTAATTAGGCGGTTTATAAAATTCCTTCTAAATATACATACTTAAAAAACACAATAACAATAAGCTTACACCAACTTTTTCAGGGCTTCTATTTCGGCGTGGGCAAGCCTTAGTTTTGCAGCCAGATCTTTATTCTCGCGCCTTAATTTGTAAATTTCCATGGCGTTTGTTATGTACATTTTCAGTTCATCATTTTGCCATGGCTTTACCAAATACTTATAAACGTGACCCCGGTTAATGGCATCCATAACCGCGTTTATATCGGCAAAGCCGGTAAGCAATATCCTGATCGTATCGGGGTAGATTTGTATTATCGATTCCAGGAATTCTATACCTGTCATAACAGGCATGCGGTGGTCGGTAATAATCACACCAATTTCAGTAGTATCTAATATTTTGCGACCCTCTTTGGCTGATATCGCAGTAAATACTTCGAAATGGTGCCTAAAGGCTGCTCTGAAACTATTGAGGTTATTAACCTCGTCATCTACGTATAAAACTCCAACTGCCATATTTAATGCAAAGTACAAAGTAATGATACATTATTAAACTAAAACCCCAATGTTAAAACGCTGTAAAGAGCGTTTTTTGTTCAGATTCTGCACAGAAAGTCAGTTTTTTAACAACTACCCCCCGGTTGTGTACTCAATCGGTTTCGCAAGCCGGTCTTAACTCACCCGTTTACCTTTTAATAACAGGTCCATGGCATCATCAAAAGATCCCGCTCTAACAACCTCGCCCGAGTTCACAAAAAATATCTCGTCGGCATTTTCAATAGTATTTAAGCGGTGGGCAATTATAACACGCGTAGTATGTTGCGGAAGATTATTGAGTATCTCGCTTAATAGTTTTTCTGTGATAGTATCAATATTCGCTGTCGCTTCATCCAATATCAGCAGATCGGGATCGCGCAATACGGCGCGCATAAAGGCAATCAACTGTTTTTGCCCCAAACTAATGCTATTTCCGCCTGATAGCACTTTTGTTTCCAATCCGTTATCAAACATGGCCAGTAAGCTTCCCAGGGCAGCGTCCTTAATAGCTTGCTCCAGCTGCTCATCGGTATAGTTTGCATAAAGTTCATTGCCATACAATATATTATCGCGCACGGTACCGGTAAATAAAAACGGTTCCTGCAAAATAAAGCCTATCTTTTTGGAACGCTCCGCGGCATCATAGCTCCTTATGTCTTTGCCATTAAGCAAAACCGTTCCGCTTTGCGGATCATATAAACGGGCGATCAAAGACGCAGTTGTGGTTTTACCACCACCTGTAGGCCCCACCAGGGCATAAGTTTTACCCCGCTCCAGTTTAAAACTGATGTTATGTAATATCTCGTTATCTCCGTACCCAAAATGGACATCCCTGAATTCCAGCAAAGCATCAGATGTGTCTTTCCCGTCAACGCTTACAGTAGCCAGATCGGTCTCCATGGCTAATATCTGCGATATCCTGTCCCAACCGGCCATTGCCACCTGGAAATTGGCCCAAAGCGTAGCTAACTGCCTCAACGGGTTATAAAAGTTGGTGGTGTACGAAAAATAACTTACCAGCAAACCGATAGTGAACTCACCTTCGCTTATTAAATAGATACCAAATGTTAAAACGGCCAGTTGCGCAATACTTGCAAACAGCGTGTAAACGGGCATAAATATATTATTAGCAAGGCCCGCACCTATAGCGGCCTTAAAATTTTCCGTATTGGCAACATCAAACCTTTTTCTAAAATAATCGCGGCGGTTAAAAGCAATAATCACCTTAAAATTGTGCAGGCTTTCCTGTATCTCGGCACTCATGCCACCCACACTTTTCAAACTTTTCGCATTGGTACGTTTTACCCATGGCGATACGATCATGGTAAAAAACAATATCAACAAGCCCGGAGCAAGCGCCGCCGCACCCAGTTTTATATTAATAGCCACCAGGAATATACCCGCGCCAACCATGGTAGCAATGCTGCCGATGAATTGCATAAGCGACTGCGAAAAGAACTGGTTCAACTTATCGGTATCATTATTTACACGCGATATCAGGTCGCCGGCTTTGTTTTGGTTAAAAAAAGCTACGGGCAGTTGCTGTAGTTTATTAAACACCGCATTACGCAAAGTAAACAACATGCGTTGCCCTACCCCGCCCATTAACCGTGTTTGCAGGTAACTTGTAACCAATGTTACCAAATACATAGCCAACAAAAAGCCACAGTTTATCAATACGCCATGGTACTGTTTGGTCACCACATATTTATCAATAGTGCGGCCCACAATAAATGGCCCCAGCAAATTTAAACCCGAGTTAGCCAATATGGCACAAAGTGCCAGCAAAAGGTTCCTCCGTTCGTGCGCTATTAGTTGAAACAGTTTTTTTAATCCGGCAAGCGTTGATGTTTTTTGCTGCCCTTTAGATAACTGGTTAAGATCGTAATTCATAGTTGCTGGTGCTTTGTTGTGAATTAAAGATCTGTACATATTCAGGACTGGTGGTCATCAATTCATTGTGTGTCCCTTCGGCCACTATTTCTCCATCCATCAGTACCACAATTTTATCGTAATGCTCAATGGCCGCTATTTTTTGCGTTACCGATATCAGCGTTGTACCGGGATAGTTGAGCTGAACATTCGCCAATATTTTTTGCTCTGTGCCCGTATCAACACGCGCAGTAAAATCATCCAGTAACAAAACTTTAGGGTTTACCGCCAATGCACGAGCCAACATTATCCGTTGCTTCTGCCCGCCGGACAGGCTTGAACCCCGTTCAGAAACAATGGTGTTTAGTTTATCCGGTAAACCGTTTATAAAGTCGGCCAGTTCTGCAGTGTCTATTGCTTTTTGCAGTGATTCATCTGTTACCGTATCGCTAAACGCGATGTTCTCGCGGATACTCATATTAAATATAATACTATCCTGAAATACAAAACCCACCTGCCTGTGAAAAGCCTCGCTGTTATAGTTTGAAATGCTTTTACCATCAAACTCAACTAAGCCTTCTGTAGGGTTTATTAAGCCGGTAAGCAGGTAAAGCAGTTGGGTTTTACCTGCGGCGGTTGGCCCTATTACAGCTATTTTTGACCCAGCTGTAACCGAAAGTGAAACATCTTTTAAAGCAGGCTTCTGCCCATAAAAAACACTAACGTTCTTCATTTCGATGTCGCCTTTTATTGGTGTAGTATCGGTTCCTTTCTCTTCGGTATCAGGCGCGTTCAAAATAGCGTTAAGCCTTTGGAAAGATGCCGTTGCCTGCGCTATAATATTGCTCATAAAACCGATAACCAGTATCGGGAAGATGAGCATGATAAGGTAACTGTTAAAAGCTGAGAACTCACCGAGCGTCATGGTGTCGTTTATTACGTAATGCCCGCCAAGCGCCAGTATGGTTAGCATGGAAATATTGGCCGTAAACGTAATTACAGGTACCAGCCCGGCAAACAGCTTAAGTATTGACAGACCAAAATCCCGCGCCTTGCTGTTAGCCTCTAAAAACTTCATCGATTCAAGGCTTTGCGAATTGATGACACGTATCAGCGCCGCCCCTAAAATACTTTCGTTGATGATCTTGTTCAGCCAATCTATTACTTCTCTGCTTTGTATAAAGAGTACCCTCACCTTTTTAAGCACATAAAAAAAAGTACCGCCTATTATGGGGATGATGGCGATTACCGTTAGCGCCAACTTCCAGTTGATGCCTAACATAAGCGCACTTGCGCCGATAATAATGACCAGCGACGATACAATAGACACAATTGCCTGCGATATGAACAGCTTAATTGAATCTGCATCGGCAGTTAAATTGGTAAGTAGTTTTGAGGGGTTGGCTTGCTCAATAAAAGCATGGCTTTGGCGCGATATCTTGTCGGCCAGCCGGGTGCGCAGGTCGCGCGCTACACGCTCTGATGCGTAGGTTTGAATAACGCTTTGCAGGTATCCAAATACAAAAACCAGTGCAACAGCTATGCTGAACTCGGTTATAACAGCTCGCAGATCAAATGTTTTATGTGTGTAAGCGTCTATCCCATCAGCTATAATGCGGGGCAACAGCAGGTTAATACCATTGCTTAGCAAGGCCAGCACAATAAGCAGCGTTACCAAACCACGGTAGGGTTTTAGCAAACTCCCTATACCGGGTGGTTTTGGTTTCTCAGCGGTTGTTTTTTCGGGCATGATGTTTTAATGAGGGGCAAAAATACTAAAGCTTATGTTATATTTTTTATTAAGATTGCAGACGATCACTAGTCAATAATATTTTAAGATCTATCACAAAAAAATCATGTCACTAAATTTTAACAGCAAAGAGGAATACATATTAGAGGACGAGCGGGTTCTGATACGCCCCTTGCAGGCAGAAGATTTTGAAAACCTTTTACCCTTCGCCATTAACGAACCGGAAACATGGCGATATTCAAGCAAAACCGCCGGAAGCGGGGAGCTTTTAAAGCTGTATATAAATGATGCTTTGGAATTAAGGAAAAAAGGAATTGAATATCCCTTCATCGTATTTGATAAGAAAGCGAACGCCTACGCCGGCAGCACCCGTTTTTATGATATACAAGCAGAAAACGGCGCGCTTGAACTGGGTTATACCTGGTATGGAAAAGATTTCCGCGGTACAGGCCTGAATAAACACTGCAAATTTTTACTGCTGGAGTTGGCTTTTGAGACCATAAATGCCGACCGTGTTGGCTTCCGTGCCGATGCGCGTAACCAGGTTAGCATTGCCGCTATGAAAAGCATTGGCTGTACGGTAGAGGGGGTGGTCCGCAGCAACGCTCCTTTGCGCGATGGTAGTCGCCGCGACTCGATACTTTTAAGTATTTTAAAGGATGAGTGGTTTGGTGAGGTGAAGGAGAGGTTAAAGGAAAAGCTGCAATAATAGCTTTGACAACTTTTAAAAAGTTGTCAAAGCTTAATAAAGTCCAAAAACACTGTCATGCTGAACTTGTCTCAGCACCCCATAACCAAGTCGCAAACTGTGCATCTACACAATACTTAGCATATGGATGCCGAAATAAATTCGGCATGACGCTGTTGGATTGATTGCTAGTTACTTTAAATCAAACCTATCCAGATTCATCACCTTATTCCAGGCCGCGACAAAATCATTCACAAATTTATCCTGCGCGTCTGCGCTGCCATAAACTTCGGCAACGGCACGTAGTTCGGAGTTAGAACCAAACACCAAGTCGGCACGGGTGCCTGTCCATTTTACTGCACCGGTGGCACGGTCGCTGCCTTCGTAAAGCTGTTTGTCGGGTGATGTAGCTTTCCAGGCCGTGCCCATATCCAGCAAATTCAAAAAGAAATCATTGCTCAATACACCGGGGCGCTGGGTAAATACGCCGTGTTTAGAGCCTTCATAATTAGTTCCCAAAACACGCATCCCGCCTATTAAAACGGTCAATTCAGGCGCAGTTAGTGTAAGTAAATGCGCTTTATCTATCAGCAATTCTTCGGTAGAAACCTTCGGATTTGATTTTCTATAATTGCGGAAACCATCGGCAACAGGCTCCAGGTAACCAAATGATTCCACATCGGTTTTTTCCTGCGAGGCATCCATACGGCCCGGCGTAAACGGAACGGCAATATTCTTACCGGCATCTTTAGCTGCTTTTTCCACAGCCGCACATCCGCCCAATACGATCAGATCAGCCAACGAAACTTTTTTACCACCGGTTTGCGCAACATTAAAATCCTGCTGTATCAGTTCTAAAACATCCAGCACTCTTTGCAACTGCATGGGGTTATTAACCTGCCAGTATCGCTGCGGAGCCAGGCGAATGCGGCCACCATTGGCACCGCCCCGCTTATCAGATCCGCGGAAGGTTGAGGCCGAGGCCCAGGCTGTTGAAACCAGTTCAGAAACACTTAATCCGGAACTTAATATTTTGCCTTTAAGCGATGCTATATCAGCCTCGCTCACCAATTCATGGTCAACTGCGGGGATAGGATCCTGCCAAAGCAGTTCTTCCTGTGGCACATCCGGACCAAGATAGCGTTCCTTAGGCCCCATATCGCGGTGGGTTAGTTTGAACCATGCCCGCGCGAAGGCATCGGCAAACTCATCCGGGTTATCCAGAAATCTACGCGATATTTTCTCATAAGCGGGGTCAAATCGCAACGCTAAATCAGTTGTTAGCATCGTTGGTAAACGCTTTTTGGTGCTATCAAAAGCATCCGGAATAATAGCCTCCGCATTTTTTGCCACCCACTGATGCGCACCGGCCGGGCTTTTACTTAACTGCCATTCAAACCCTAACAGGTTCTCAAAAAAGTTATTGCTCCATTGGGTGGGCGTTTTTGTCCATGTCACTTCCAGTCCGCTGGTAATGGTATCCGGGCCCTTGCCGCTGCCGTAGCTGTTGTGCCAGCCGAAACCCTGCATTTCCAGGTCAGCCGCTTCGGGCTCTTTGCCCACATTTTCAGATGGTGCCGCGCCGTGGGTTTTACCAAAGGTATGTCCGCCTGCAATTAATGCAACCGTTTCCTCATCATTCATGGCCATGCGGCCAAAAGTATCGCGGATATCTTTTGCGGCCATAACCGGATCGGGGTTACCATCCGGGCCTTCGGGGTTTACGTAGATCAAACCCATCTGTACAGCAGCCAATGGCGTTTCCAGATTACGTGTGTGTACATCGCCGTCGGCATCATCGTCTGATACCAAAACGCCACGCCCCTCTACACCGTCTGATCCATGTCCATAACGCACATCGCCTCCCAGCCAGGTAGTTTCTGCACCCCAATACACATCCTGATCGGGTTCCCAAACATCGGCGCGTCCGCCGGCAAAACCAAAGGTTTTAAAACCCATTGATTCCAGCGCAACATTGCCGGTTAATATCATTAAATCGGCCCACGAAATGTTACGGCCATATTTTTGTTTGATCGGCCAAAGCAAACGGCGGGCCTTATCCAGGCTCACATTATCGGGCCAGCTGTTAAGCGGCGCAAAACGCTGCTGCCCTGCCCCTGCCCCGCCGCGGCCATCAAATACTCTGTAGGTACCAGCGCTGTGCCAGGCCATCCGTATAAATAAACCGCCGTAATGGCCAAAATCTGCCGGCCACCAGTCCTGCGAGTCGGTCATTAAAGCATGAAGGTCTTTTTTTACCGCCTCCAGATCAAGACTGTTAAAAGCTTCGGTATAATTAAAATCCTCGCCCATTGGGTCTGATAACGACGAGTGCTGACGCAGAATATTCACCTTTAAGTGTTTTGGCCACCAGTCGTGATTTTTAGTGCCGCCACCGGCAACATTTTGTTTCATGCTGCCATTATGAAACGGGCATTTACTGATGTCATTTGATTCGTTTTCCATAAAATAAGTTTATCAGGTTTGATCGGATGTAAACAGCACAAGCGCGCCTCCTTATAAAGGTAGGCTTGTTGATAGTTAAATCAAAATCAATTAATTCTATAAGGGATAGGGAAAAGCTATCGGGTTAATTATTACTTATCCGGCTACCCGCATAGCGATGGGTTTCAAACCCATCGCTATAATGCATTCCCACCTGTATACTAAACCATACACTTTTCCATCCTTTAAAAAACTAACTTCTCCATAAAATACCCATGGCATGATATTTACAATTTATTTATCAAACCATAAATAATTATGAAAAAGGCTACTTTTACTCCAACCGACTTACTGTTAAAAGCTTTAGATATTGAATTGAAGGCTTTATTAAAAAAAGAATTGAAAGAGTTTCGCGCTAAGCAAATGCAAGGCGGTAAGATTGCTGCTTAACAATGTTATTGTTATATAGTCTTTTAAGGCTACCTTACCATCTCTTTGATCTTTAAACCTTTGACCGCAAAATCAAAAAACGGCTTTTTTTCCCTCGATAAATTAATTCTTATCGTCGGCCTTGTTTTGTTGCTCGCTGCCGAAGCTTATTTTGGGTACAATCTGCGTGAGCTATCCGCGAGGCAGGAAACTATTAAAGCAGACTATTCCGAGGTTAATAGCATTAGTTATGGCTTATTGTCCGTAGATCAATGGCGCGATGATGTGGCCCGCATTGTAAACAAACAGGTACGCAACTTTAAGTTCGACAAAAAGCAAAAAAAGCTATTGCAAACTGAGGTTGAAGAGGTTTTATATGCATTAATTGCCAAGGCCGAGGGCATGGTAAACCAAAAACCAAAAAGCCTTATAGGTAAAATACGAAAGCTGGTTGTTAAAACCTTTGTAAAGACCGATAAGGTGCGCGCCCAGGTGCCAGAACTTGCCCGCACCATTATTGCCAAAGCTGACAACCCCAACCAAAAAGCTAAACTAAGCGAACTGGCCATGAGCGAATTTGCCGATGTTTTGAGAAGCGATACCGTGGATAGCACTTTGCGCGCGCAGGACATTCTTTTTAATCGCATGTACAAAAAGTACGATGTAAACTCCACCCTCTCGTTAAATAACAAATTAGACAGTCGGCTAAAAAGCATCCATGCAGAAATGTACCGCTATTGCTTTGGCATGTTGGGCTGCATTATAATTGTTCTTTGCTGCTGGTGGTTTTTCCGTAGCCGTACAGATCTGCATGGCGCATTATTCATCCTGTCACTACTTTTTGCATTTATACTATTGGGCGTAGGTTTAAGCGCGTCAATGATTGAGGTGGACTGCCGCATAAAAACCTTCGATTTTGTGTTGCTTGGCGAACATGTGGATTTTAAGGACCAGGTATTATTTTACGAGAGCAAAAGCATACTGGGTGTGGTAAAGGTGCTGATAGAACAGCCCGCTGTTGATGCTATCGCCGTAGGTGTATTGATATTATGCTTCAGCATCGTTTTCCCTGTATTAAAACTATCGTCAACCGGCATACACCTGTTAAGCCGGCGTAAAATTGCCGAGAACAAGGTTGTTAAATATTTTGCTTTTCAATCCGGCAAATGGAGCATGGCCGATGTTATTGTTATTGCCGTGCTAATGACCTATATCGGCCTGAACGGACTATTAGAGAGCCAGTTGGCTTTTCTGAACGTAAAAAGTGAAGACCTCACCATAATTACCACCAACAACACGGCTTTACAACCCGGTTACATCATATTTATAAGTTTTGTGCTATACGGATTGATCCTTTCAACCATCCTGAAATATATTACGCCACACGATGCCAGCTAAGTTAAAATATACCGTTTTAAACATCATACTACTTGCTGGTTTAAGCTTTTTACTGGCAGGTGCGGTTTACTGCGGGTATAAATTACGTGCTATATCGGCAGAACGTACGCAGGTTAAAGAAGATTACAGCTTAGCCAACAGCGTTACCTTCGGCCTGTTTTCCATTGATGAATGGAGCGACCGGATTGCCAGGCTGATTGACGGTAAAATTGATGCTTATCATATCACACCCAAACTGCGTAAAGATATGCGCAAAGGCATAGAAGCCGAATTGCATGGCCTGATAGCCAAAACCATCAAAGAAATAAAGAAACCACAAAAAAGCGTGGGCGGTAAGCTCAAAAAATTGGCCTTTAATATACTGGTAGATTCGGCCGAGCTGCAGGCACAGGTAAGGCCATTTGCTAACACCATTGTAGCCAAAGTAAGCGGCCAGCGCAGCGAGGAGCGGTTAAAGGATATTGCAGGCAGTAAATTTAAACAGCTGATAACCCAAACGTTTGATAGCACCCGCGTGGCTAATTACGAGGTAACTAAATACGTTTATAAAAAATATAAGGTATCAAACCCTGTAAGTTTTAATAACGCGATAAAATCACAGGTGGCGTATCTTACAAACGAGTTGATAAAATACGTTGCCATATTGTTAGGCTGCGTAGTAGCGGCACTATTACTCTGGATATCCATGCGCAGGCGCGTAGAGCTGCAAACGCCGCTGTTTATTTTTTCGCTGCTGTTTGCGTTTGTATTGCTGGTGGTTGGCACCGTGGTACCCGTTATTGAGGTTGATGCCCGTATCCAATCAATGGACCTGATGCTGATGGGCGAAAAAATGACCTTTCAGAACCAGGTGCTGTTTTACCAAAGCAAAAGTATTGTTGGCATAGTTAGCACACTGATGGGGCAACGCAAACCCGATACAATAGTGGTAGGCGCGCTTATTATGTTATTTGTGCTGGTGCTGCCCCTGCTCAGGCTGATTGCCAAAGGCATTTACGTATTAAGTACTAAAAAAATAGCACGGCACCCGGTGGTGCGCTACTTAACTTTTGAGCTGGGTAAGTGGGATATGGCCGATGTTATGGTTGTAGGCGTATTAATGACATATATTGGCTTAAACGGTATTATAAAAAGCCAGCTGACAACCCTTAATATCAACACGCCATCATTAACCATGATAACCGATAACGGCACATCATTGCAACCGGGCTATTTTATTTTTGTAGGATATGTGCTTTTTGGGGCCTTGTTGTCTTTCGTTTTAAAGCGGGTGTCTCCGCATGATAAGTTTTAACCTCGTTAAATTAGGCGCATTGCCTACTCCAGCCCATTCTTTATAGCGAATTTTACCAGCCCGACAGTGCTTTTACATCCGGTTTTCTCCAACAAATTTTGCCGGTGATTATCCACTGTTTTTTTGCTGATGAAAAGTTTCTCGCCAATTTCTTCGCTGGTTAGCTCTTTTACTATCAGGCTTAAAACTTCCCGCTCACGGGCAGAAAGCTGGCTTAATTGCTCATCCTGTATTTTTTGCTTATGATACTGGCCATATATAATGGGTACAATATCCTGCGAAAAGTAAGTTCCGCCGCTTGCAATACGATGCATGGCCTGCAACAGTTCGTTCCTGCCCGCATTTTTTAAAATATAACCATCAGCTTCGGCCATAACAGCCTCTTTAACTGCGGGTGCATTATTATACATGCTTAAAATAAGCACCTGTATATGCGGATATTTATCCTTCACCATACGGCACAATTGGGTTCCTGTTAGTAGTGGCATACTAATGTCTGTCAGCAAAAGCTGGTATTTATCCGGCTCAGCGGCTATCATTTCATACGCTTCTTGTCCGTTGTTAGCTTCGGCTGCTACGTTATAGGCTTCTTCTGTCGATAGCAGGCTCTTTAACCCGTCTATCACCATCTGGTGGTCGTCAGCAATCAAGACGTTAATTTTATCTGTTATCATCCGGGGATGGTTATTTCTATCTGTGTTCCTGTTAATTTTTCTGAGCGTACCTCCAAATTACCGTCGAGCATATTTACACGTGCTGCGATATTTTTCCAGCCAATGCCGCCTGAGGTCTTTATTTGCCCAGTATCAAAGCCTTTACCGTTGTCTTTAATAATAATACTCATTCCGTTTGGCTGCTGCACTACAATCAGTTCAATAGTAGTTGCCTGCGCATGTTTTACAATATTGCTTAAGGCCTCCTGCACAATGCGGTAAATTGATAACTCGTTTGCTTTTTCAAACTGATGCGTACGTGCTTCATCAGGTATTTCTAAAACAATTTTTGTATTTCCTGCCAGGCTGATCTTGTCAGCCATATCCTCCAGTGCCGCAAACAGGCCGAAATTGAGTTCTTCAGGAATAAGGTTGTGCGATATATGGCGTACCTCTGCTATTGTTTTATCAACGAGTAATACCGTATTGTCTATGTTCGCGTCCTTATTGTATTGCGCACCGAGATTAGACAGGTTCATTTTTACTACGGATAACAATTGCCCGATACTGTCGTGCAGATCACGCGCTATTCTTATGCGCTCCTTCTGTTCTCCTTCAAATAACGACTTGTTTGCTATCTGTTCCTGCTTAAATCTATCCTTAATATGTTTGTTACGATATATTGATACAAAGATCAGCGTCACCAAAACTAAGCCAATAACTGAGGTATACAGTACTACAGCTTTATTGCGCTCGGCTTTATTTTTTGCAAGGGTTTTCAATTTATTGTCGTAAACCAATTTTTCGTTTTCCCGCTGTTTTTTCTCTGTTTCATACTTCGTTTCCATTTCGGCTACCTTCTCGTTAATGTCAGTATTCAATATACTGTCTGCCAGTTTTTTATGCTTTCCCATAAAATCATAGGCCAATTGGTAGTTGCGTAACGCCGCTAAAATAGCCGCTTTCTGCTGATACAGATCAGCCTTAATGTGTTTGTCATTCGCTAAATTACTGTACCGGATGGCCGAATCAACGTAACGTAAAGCTGATGACTGCTTACCGCTGCGATGTTCGTTATCCGAAAGGGCTTGATAGCCCGAAGCCAGATTTACCAGATCATGTATAAGATAGGCATTGGTAATACTTTCTTTTATATAGTTTTCTGCAATTTCAAAAGACTTATTTTCTGTGTAAAAAGCACCTAGGTTTAACGCCGATGTACCAATTCCTTTTAAATTACCGGTACTTTTATAAATATTATATGATCGCTTTTGCGCTTTTAACGACAAGTTCTTGATGTTTAAATAATCATAAGCAATAGCCAGACTATTGTTTATGTTAGCTTCTACCCTGAGGTCTTTAACCTTAACAATGATCGCGAGGGCTTCATTTAATATTTCAACCGCCTTTTTATATTGTTTGAGCCGTATATATGTGTTACCAATATCGCCAAGTACTCCCGGGCGGTAAGCCGGGTCGGGGCAGCTCTCCGAATATTTAAGCGCTTTAAACAGATACGTGAGGGCTTTTTTATAATCACTTTGATTGTTAGCCAGCCCTCCAAGGTTGCCGTACGCCTTAGCTGTGATAAAGGCGTCGTTCATTTGCTTACCGAGTATCAAATTTTTAGAATAGCTTGCTTCTGCTTTATTATAGCTACCCGTAAACATATGGTATATGCCCACCACGTTATTTATCTGCGATTGCAGATTGAGATAAACCCTTTCTTTATGGTTACCAATTTGTTTAGCAACGGCGCTAGCGTATAAAAGTGTGGTAGTATCTGCGTTTAACGCCCTCGTATACGCTTCGTCAATCAGCAACACCACTTTTGTGGTGTCAGGGTTTTTGCTTTTTAGTATTGAATCAATTAACCTATAGCCCTGCGCATGGACTGCGTCCGAAATGAATATTAGAGCAAAAAACACACACGTCCAAACTATTAAATGTATTTTATTATTCATTGCTGTGGGCGAGTTGTTACTGTGAGAAATCGGCTTAATTGGGCGTTAAGATATTGCTTTTATTTTAAATCAATACTGTATATTGGACCGGAGGGGTTCACCGGGGCCGCATGTTTGTTTTATTTGATTGTGCCCGAAAAGGTGCCCTGCTCTACAAATGCCTCTTTACGTGCATTGTTATAAGCAATAGCGTAAAATGTACCTTCTACAGTTTTGCCATCAACTTTGGTAAAATTTACTTCACCGCCCCCTGCCATGGTGCCGCTATTATCAGTAGAATAGTTTAGTGCGCCGTCGCCTGCTTTTGTATAATCTTTACTTATTATGATACCGCCGTTGCTTAACGATGGCCCTAACTGCACCTTACCTATAGCAGCACTTTTTAGCAGTACAAGGCTAATAGACTCGTTACTACCATCTTTAATGGCAGTAACCGTAAAGGTTGTTATACCTGCTGCAGTTGTTTGGGTAATACCGGCTTTTGTTGAAGAGAATTTGCCCAAACTTGCCGATCCGTCAAAACCATAGTTGCCGGCAGTTACTGTTGCCGCACCACCTGTTGCTGTACTGCCGTTGTTGTCATCCTTTTTGCAAGCCGTAGCAAACAGTATTGCAAGTGTTAAAATACTTAAAATTGCTTTTTTCATTATGGTTGTTGATTTAAATATTGTTGAATAAATTGATTGACGCTCTTTTATTAACCTCCCTTCCCCCGGCCTCTCCCCCAGAGAGGGGGCGAGGCGGCAATTAAATGCCAAGGGAGGTAAGCCTGTTATTGCGTTATTCTGATAATGTCTTTTTGATTGGCTTTGATGTACAGGTTGCCGCGGGCATCTGATACAAATATTACAGCGCCCAGGAAATCTGTTAAGTCAAGGCTTGGGAATTTAATAGAAAAGGTACCCAATAACGTAGATGAGGTACTTCCGGCTTTAGCTTTACGTATCATCCATGTTTTGGTTATTTGTCCGCTTTGATAAGAGTGATCCATCATGGTGTAAATGTTCTCACTGTCGTCAACCGCGAACTTTAATTTTGAAATTTTCCCGTTGTCGCTAAACAGCGTCGCATCATCTGTATTATACAGATCCTGAAGTGTGAATCCCACATCAGTTACGCTTCCGTTGGCCAGGTTCCATTTTATAAATTTAGCTTTGTTAGCCTCGTTAGTATTGTTGGTTGTTTGGGCCAGATACACGGTACTATTGTTATAAAAACCGCCACCACTTGGTTGCTGCAGTCCCGATAGCGATGTGCCTGAACTTACTATCTTACCGTCTTGTGTAACTTTGTAATCCGGACGGATGCAAATTTCGTTTGCAGCATTAACGTAAAAGAAATAATAGCTTGAGCCATTGGCACCCATCTCAAAACGCTTAATAATTTCTGTAACTGTTGCGCCATCAGGGCTTATTTTGTAGATAGAGTAATAGCTTGGCCCCTCTTCATATTTAAGTGCGTAAATGTTACCCACCGCATCCGCAGAAAGTTTTACAATCTTATTTACGCGACTATCAGCCGTTAAAACAACAGCAGGGTTATTGCCTGTGGGGTCCTGCTTATAAACTTTGTCGCCGGTTTGCGTAAGCAGGCTGTAATCACTGTAGTAAATGTAGTTTTTGACCTTATCATAATACATCTCGCCTATCTCGTTGGTTGATGTTGCTATTTTACTAAAGTTAAGGTTGCCCGATTTGCTGTTTATATAAGCTACACTGCTTGTACCGCCACCTGTAGTTGTGTTTACTGTAAAGGTTGTGCTAAAGCCTGCTGTAGGTACAGCATTGGTACCTTTAACATCTATTAGTATGCCCCCTGTTATAGCGCTGGCAGGTACTTCAACGGTAATTTGTGTTGCGGTAACAGTCTTAATGGTTCCCAGCACAACGGTGCCGCCTGTATTGGTTGTAAAAAACACTTTGTTGTCGCTGGCCAAAGTACTAAAGTTGGTACCTGTTAAAGTTACTACATCGCCTGTTTTACCGCTTGCAGGCGACATGGCAGTAAAGGTTGGTGTTGTTACCGGCTTGGGTGTAACAGTTATAGCTACTCCTTGTGGATCTTTTATAGCTGCCTTTACATTCTTAATGGCCACAGCCAGTTCACCCGAAGACAGGTCGGCAGGCACAGAGAATTTTATCTCGGTAGCAGTTACAGATGATATGTTAATTGTGGTGCTGCCAATAGTAACCTTAACATCGGTAGCAGTAGCGCCAAAACCGCTGCCGGTAACCGTCACCACATCACCCGGCTGCGGGTTTTTAGGCTGGATGTTGGTTATTTGCGGTACGTCAGCAGGTTGGCCATCAATAGCTTTCTCCTTTTTGCATGATAAAAGCAATGTTACTGCCATTAGGAGTAAAAGAACAGGTTTAAAAATTTTAATTGGTTGTGTTGTCATAGCGTTCTGATTTATTTACCAAAACTCCGGCTATTCGTACTTTGAATCAATGAGGATGGTTGCGCTATTTGATGGGTATATATACCTATCGGGGCGATGTTGAAGACAAGTAGAACGAAGAATTTCAACGCAATAAAAAAGCCGAAAGAAAAAAATCTTCCGGCTAATGGTGTAACCTAAATCCCCTAAAATAGAGCTACACGCGTATCTAGTTATTCACCTTTATTTTCTCTACTTTTTTACCGTTAAAAGCAAATATGTATTCACCATCATCGGTAATATCAATGCCATTGCCATATTTAGGGCTGCCGCCATCACCTTTAGAGGTTACAGATCCTTTTATGCTGCCGGTGGACATGTCCACACCATAAATTATATTCTTTGAGTCATTTTGGCTCTGCAGAAAATAATTGTCGCCTACCAGGTAAAAATTACTGATCTCTGAAAGCTTAGCCGTGGCGTAATTACGTGTGCCGTCGGCTTTCTTATAACTGGCTAATCCCTTTTCAGATATTACAACCACATCATCGCCAAAATCAACCACATCCGTGGCTTTGCCTACTTTTGCATCATTGTGTTTTACCACAAACTTTTGGTTACCTGTTGCTATATCGTAAGCAAAAAACTCATCGCCGTCGCCCGCAAAAACAATTTTGTCCTGGTGTATCACCATATCCGTTATGCGCTTATCAAACTTGTCAGATCGCCACAGCGACTGGCCGGTGCTTGCGTTCAAAGCCAGAAGCCCGTTTTTCTGGTTCATGTATTCGTTTGATATTTTATAACTGGTAACCATGCCATTGGCTCCGCGATGAGTGTTAATTTCCTGCACTTCTACTTTACCACCAACCTGCACCATCAGTTTGTCGCCGGTTACATATATATGCGGTAAACAATAAGCGCCGGTTATTTTTTCGGATGTCCAAAGCAATTTTCCGCTGTTCAGATCGTGCTTTTCGATAAACTTGGTTTTACTGCCATTAGCAAACAGCGTCAGGTAAACAGCATCATTGGTATATACGGGCTGCGCAAGCGTGCCATAAACGCCCTTGCTACCCCTGCCGCCTATGCCTAAAACGCTTTTTTTGCTTTGGTTTATATCATTTTCATATGCAACATCCCATAGCTTTTTACCGGTGTTAATATCAAAAGTCTGCAAGCCATCCAGCCATAAAAACAGCTTGTCGCCCTTAATGGTCAAATCAACCAAAGGCTCGCGGGTAATCAGTTTCTTTTCTATGGTTCCTCTAAACTCCGCATCCCAAATAATTTCCCCGTTAAGCGCGTTAATTTTAACAAGCTGATTTTTAAAGGATGAAAACAAAGCCGACCAAAAAGTAGGTTTGTAATTCAGCATCAGTATCTGGTTGGTGCTTTTGTCATAAACGTATTTGCCTACACTGCCTTTAAAGGTTTTAGTAGTCCAAAGTTGTTTGCCGGTTTTGGCCTCTACCATGCTTATGCCGCCGCGTTGGGCAATTAAAAAAGCATCCAGTTCGTTAATGTATTTTACGGTTTCAATCTCAGCTTCCGCCTCTTTTTTATCCAGCAGGTCCTGATAAGCTTCTGAGTTCCAAAGTTCCTTGCCCGATGTTAGATCAAGCACAGCAACCCTGTCGGCGCCAATTGTGCGTGCGTCGAATAAAAATAAATACCCGCTTTTGTCGCCCTTAATTACATATTGAAACTCTGAGTTGTTGGTTTTATTGGTGGTAAGTTTTTTGTAATCGCCACTCCATACTTGTTTGCCTTCGGTGTTTAAAACAGTAGCGGAGTTATCGTCGGTACCTATAATAATAGAGCCATCGCTGTTAGATAAGGCAATGCGGCTAGCCTTGTTATCAAACTCTGATTCCCAAACGGTTTTAAAACTGCCGCTTTTTTTGCCTGCCTTGCCTCCGCCGGTCAAGCTTTTTAGTGCGCCAAACTGAGCGTTTGCCGTTGCGCTGGCAAATAAGAGTGCAGCGCAAATTAGTATTAAATTTTTTTTCATAATTGATTAATTAATGATGCAGGGATTGTGCGCAACAAAAATCAATTATGGCGCGAGATGTGGCAATGAGGCGAAATGCTAATTTTTATAGGTATAAATACCTATGCCGCTGCTGAAAAAGTTTACACCTTTAATGATTAATCCGGATATGGGTTTGCCTCTCTCTGGCGCAAGAACAGGTTTTGGCGATAACCGACAGAGGTTTTTGTGCCAAAATTCTTTGGCCTCTGTCGGTGTTGTCACCGCGCCAGTGCTCCCTCCATTCCAGGCTGGCGCGAGGCAGTTCCCATTGTTATCGCAAGCGTGTCGTGTATGTCAATCAAAGTATTCGTTCGTTTAGGAAACGCAACTGTGTGCAACAACCGAACGCTTTTTAAACAAGCGGGCTTGCGGGCGCAGGGAACGGCATGCTAGTAATCATACAAATGTTCAATTAAAATATCTCTACGTCTAAGCTCTTTCACAATATTACCCAATTCTCCAACGGTCGTAACCATGGCAACACGATTTACCCTGGGGATAGTAGTAAGCGGCTGCGTAAACAATATCTTGCAATTGGGCTGGTCTTTAATATTTTCTTCAGACCAAACAGTAAGTAATATAGCGCCTTTGTTGCCCGCAATTTCATAAAAATTAGTTCCATTGCTTGCCAACCAACCTGCAGCTGTTCCAAAGGCGGCATATCTTGGCAAATTGGCAAGTATTCGTCCATCGGGTAACGACCTTTTATCCTTAATAAACCCAGATCTGTCTTCATCTTCGGGTATCTTATCCATTATCACCGCGGTTTTGAGAGATGCCGTCTCATAAGCAGATTTAGTCCCCAAACCAATTAGCCAGCCATAGCCGCTTTTAACCAATAATTCTGTAGTTAAATAATATCTGCGCTCCAGTTTACGAAGCATGTGCGGACCGGATAGCGAGGTATTGCTCCAAACCGATTTAAGCTGACTATTAAAATCATATTGGTACCAAGGCAAAGCTTCAATAAATTTTACATAACTGTCTTCATATTCGGCGTTAAATTTATCTTCTGCGGTCATTTCCTCATTGGCATCGGTGTCGGTTACCCGCCCAATAATTGTTTCGTAAAATGATTTGATAGTGTATTCCACCGTTGTACTGCCGGCTATAACCCATATCATTACATGATATCCCGTGTTAAAAGGGAAATTGTCTTTGACCTGATCGTACATTACCCCGTAGCCGCCCCACATCTGCTCTACATGTTTCATGTAAGGAAAAGTGGTGGAGGTGTGGTTTTTAAAATACAATGCCTGTTCAGCCGGACTAAAAACCAAAAACCACTCCGGGTAGGTAAGGAAAGTTTGATCAGGGGGCCGTATATCTGCCAGTGGCGTAAGTGGATGCTGATTCGTTGTAAGCCAGGCCTTATCAACCAACAACCCCTCTCCTGCGGGCACAGTAGATGGCACCCTATGCTTAACAGCATAAGTTACTACAGCCAGCAACAGCGAAACCAGGGTTAATATGCTTAGCCTGCTCATACTTTGGTAAATAACATCAGAGTATTGTCTGATGGGTCTTTGTCTTGCAAAACACGTTTACCCGCATCTTTAAACCCCGCTTTTTCTATAATTGCGGCCCATTCATCGGCCGGTTTAAAATTCTTAAAGTCGGCAGCTTCAAATTCCCACGTCTCATTCAAGCCAACATTAAATACAGTATGTACCAGCGAAACAAAGATGGCCATATCAGGCGTTTTAACATCATGGTCACGTATAATAAATGCTCCACCCGGTCGCAGAATACGATTAATTGATCTGATAAATCCATTCAGTTTAGCTTCCGGGCAGTGGTGTAAACCAATATAACAAGTAACCACATCAAGGCTGGCATCGGGTATTGCGGAAGTGCTAATGGGTTCATAGCTATTAATATTAACAAAGGTCCCTAATTTACTTAGCTGTCCGCGTTCCATAATATCGCCCGGCGAATTGGTTGGCGCCAGATCATTTATAAGGTATATAGCACCGGTAACTTTAGTTTCCTTTTTAAGTCGGCTAATATATCGTCCTGTAGAGCCAATCTCGGCGTAACCATCAATCTGTTTTACACCTTCTAATAATGCAAGCGTTTGCCTTGCTATCTCCTTCTTCTGCTTTTTAAGAGCCGGAAGAGCGTAAGTAAGTTCAGATAAAAATGGCTTAATACTTTTCAGCTTACTTTGTACCGATTTGTAGATCTCCTCGTCAGTTTTACCGGCGGCCGTTTCCTCTTTTATCAGTTGATGAAATTTATCCTCAGGATATAAATGAAATATCACCTGCAAGAAACGGTAAAAATCGTCGCTCCATTTAGTGTCATTAAATACTGCCTTAAATTCGGATGTATTAGCCATTGCTTTGTGGTTTTAATGGTTTATAGTAGGTATCCCAAAAACTATTCCTGAATTTATTGTTGGGATCGAGCCTGGCTTTCAGGTCAAATAATTTTTGCGCGTTAGGATAAGCTTTATGAAACTGCGCTGTAGTTGGGTGTATTTGGTAGGGCAAATAATAGGCGCCGTTTACAGCAGTCACGGCATCGGCTATTTCACGTGTCCAAACAGCAACTGTATGCTTTGATGCCGCGTCAGTTCGCTGTTTGTAGTAAACAACAAAAGCAAAAACTTCTTCACGGGCCCAAGCCAGGTAAGTGCCGGGATCGGCCTTTGCATGGCGAATGGAAACGTTCAATACATTTACATTAAAACGAATAAATATCTCGGCCATAGCTTGTTCAAATTCTTCAAAACCATCAACCGGTACAAAATACTCTAATAATACATAAGTGCTGTTGGTTCTTGATTTAGGCTCCAGTTCGGCAACGTCATAACCCGCTTCATAGTTGCGCCAGTGAATTTTTTTAACCCAAAACAGCAGCGGGTCAATTATAAACTCCCGGTACGGTTTACCTAATGGCCTTTCTGTAAACGCCCACAGAAAATACCGCTCAATCGGGTATGATTCCTTTAGTGGCATCAGCCGGGTTTTAACAGTTGGCTTCTCATCAGTTTCAATCCAGCTTACAGCGCGTAAACGTTTATATTTTGGTGGATAGATATCGCCATTATGAAAAACCACCTTAGGGTTGTCGCGGATGGTTGTAAAGAAGTAGTCTTTATACGCTTCCACTTTCATTTTTTTATCAATACGTTTAATAGCCAGGTTATCGGCCAACTCCAGTTCGGCCTGAACAATAATGCCGATGCCGTTATACCCGCCTATCGCGCCAAAAAACACTTCCTGATTTTCTGTTTTACTGGCATGAACCAACAGGCCGTCAGCCAATACCACATCTATAGAACGTACAGACAATACCACCGGCCCCATACCCATGTAACGCCCATGGGCATTTACACTTAAAGCGCCGCCAACGGTGAAATTGGCATAGGTTTGCATGATCTTGATACTAAGGTTGCGCTCATCAATATACTGTTGAATATCGCACCAACGGATACCTGTTTGTACTTTGATGAGTTTATTTTCCGCCGAAAACTCCAACACTTTATTCATTCCACGCATATCTATATGCAAGCTGTGCGGACTAGCGGTTTGCCCACCCATACTAAAGCGACCACCGCCTACCGAGATAGCTCCGGCAGTGTTTTTCACAATTTCGCAGACCTCTTCAGCTGAAACCGGGCGTACAATTTTTGATACCAATACCGGGTTTAAATGAGTTACATCGTCAATTATTCGCTCATCGGTTTTAAGGTGCGGGATTTCTTTGCCGTCATCATTTTTAAAATAATCTGGCGCTGACCCAAGCACAGACCCGTATTTGTTTGCAACATAATTTCCCTTTTTAAATCCCAACGTCCAAATTAACCACAAAGGACCAAGTACAGGTATTAAAACTGCGAATAGCCACCAGGCCGAGTAATTTTGATCGTGCAGGCGTTTAGTAGAAGTGGCTAATATGATCCAAAATAAAAGCGGATACAATACGAACGTTGCGGAATCCCCTATTGTAAGTAAAAGGTTATATAATACGTAAAATGTACTCCAATAAAATATTGATGCCAGCCAATATGTGCCTTTGGATAAACGACCATTAAAAGTAAAAAGCAAATATGTGACCGGGAGCTTTTGTTTTAGACGCATAGATAACGTTAGGTACGTTTATAAATTTAAAGATATGCTTATTGAGGAAGATTATGAAACTAATTTCGAATCCATTTTGATCTGATTCAGCCTCCGGTCGGTGTTGTCACCGCACTGGTGTTGCTTGCATGTAGCTCCTTAAATTCTTTAACCTTTCAACTTAGAACATGCCGAAAACGTGCGAGAACGTGCGAGTTTTGATCAGGTTTGTTGCAGAAACGCGCCCATCGCCGCGATCGTAATAGCAAGAATACCAAGCGAAGAGTTTACCATAGAAAGAGCGCAAAGGCCTGCCGAAAAACGCGGGCCATGGGTAAAGGCCCTGAGCGGGGAAGGATTTTTTCGGCTTGATTTTTTGGTTCTTTTTCATCAAGGAAAAAGAACTAGCCTTAGCGGCAATGAGCGTCACCAAGCGACAAGCTATACGCGCGACCAGCGATGACAGGTACTCCTCCAATCACCAGAACCATGAACTATCATCACCCCTTTAAAGCCGCGGTATTTATAAAAAACAGGCATTAAAAAGCGTTTCACCATCACCCCAAAAACACATCAAAAACATGCTTTTCACAACAACCTTATATTCAATAAATTAAACCAATTTTACAGGTAATCTTCCTGACGAATAAGTAGTTTCACTTTGTTTCATGCCAATATTGTAAAAATCTATTATTCAATAACTTACAAAAAAAAGCGTTTCACGCGTTTCATCTGTTTCATATATTTTTGTGAAACGCACGCTACGTATTTTACCCCTCTCTTTTTCTCAACAAATGACAAAACCATGAAAACAGCCTAAGCCTACATCTGCTAACTTTACCCCACAACAAACAACACATCATAACATGGAATACAGACAATTGGGCGCATCGGGGTTTTACGTGCCGGTGCTTAGCCTTGGCACAGCAACCTTTGGCGGCGGTAACGAGTTTTTCAAAGCCTGGGGCAGCACAGATGTTGCCGAGGCCAAACGCATGGTAAACCTGTGCCTTGATGCCGGGGTAACGCTGTTTGATACAGCCAATGTGTACTCGCGCGGCATGTCTGAGGAGATACTGGGGCAAGCCATTAAAGGTTTGCATGATAAGGTGCTGATCTCAACCAAGGCAACCTTCCCCATGAGCGATAACCCGAATGATGTAGGCTCATCGCGCTATAATCTCATAAAAGAGTGCGACGCCAGCCTTAAACGCCTCGGTGTTGACCATATAGATATTTACCACATGCACGGCTTCGATGGCAATACACCGGTTGAAGAGACCCTGCATGCCCTTGACGACCTGATAACTGCCGGCAAGATCCGTTACATAGCATGCTCCAACTTTTCGGGGTGGCACTTGATGAAGTCGCTGTCGGTATCAGAGCGTTATGGCTGGGCGCGTTATGTAGCGCACCAGGCCTACTACTCCCTGCTTGATCGTGAGTTTGAGTGGGAACTAATGCCGCTGGGGGTTGATCAAAAGGTAAGTACCATTGTGTGGAGCCCGCTGTCATCCGGTCAGTTGAGCGGTAAATTCAGGCGCGGTACGGGTATGCCTGCTGATAATCGCATAAGCCAGGGTGGTGGACATGGCCCCAAGGTAGATTTTGACAGACTATATCCTATTATTGATGCCCTTGATGAAGTAGCCGAAGAGACCGGCAAAACGGTACCGCAGGTGGCGCTTAACTGGTTGCTGCAACGGCCAACCATAGTTAATCTGATAATCGGTGCCCGTAACGAGGAACAGCTAAAGCAGAACCTGGGTGCTGTGGGCTGGAACCTAACCGTTGACCAGATAAAGAAACTGGACGCCGCAAGCGACCGCGATCCGGTCTACCCATACTGGCACCAGCGCCAAAACACTAAATTAAACCCCATACCCGCCTTATATTAATATCGATTAAATAAATTCAGCTGCCCCGCCCGGTATACCAGGCGGGGCTTTTTTTTGCTACCTACTAATTTTTGGCTGCTAACTAATATGTTACATAAATCTCTTTAGCGGTATCGCCAATTTGCGTTTCTTTACCCCTTATGTTCAGCGAACTGCTACCCTGCAGGCTGAAATATTTATTACATAACCGATTATATTAGTGAAGACAATGAACCAGTTAAAGCATATTTTATTTGCAGCACCGGCGCTGTTTATCAGCTGCCTTATCGCTCCTAAGGCCGTTAAAGCACAGGCTTTAAAAGACGTTTATAAAGACGCTTTTTTGATAGGAGCCTCAATATCACCTAATATTACCTCTGAGCGTAGTAAAACTTTGATGGATACGGTGCTTAAACATTTTAATGCCATCACCATTGAAAACAATCTGAAAGCCGGGGTGGTAAACCCGCGCCCGGGTGAATACAATTGGGGGCCAGCCGATCAATATGTGGAGTTTGGTGAAAAGAATAAAATGTGGATAATGGGGCATACACTGGTATGGCACCAACAAACGCCCGACTGGTTCTTTACTAATAAAGAGGGCAAGCCAAATACAAAGGAAGAGCAATTAGAAAGATTAAGAAGTCATATTGAAGCGGTTGCTGGTCGTTACAAAGGTCGCATAAACGCATGGGACGTTGTTAACGAACAAATGGGCGAGGATGGAAATTATCGCACTAACAGCAATTGGATCAAATCAGTAGGCAACGGCGATACGCTTGTAAAGTATGCTTTTAAATATGCGGCTCAGTACGCACCTAACACCGAATTGTATTATAACGAATATAATGCATGGCGCCCTGAAAAACGCGACGGCATAGTGCGCATGGTAAAAATGCTGCAAAAAGAAGGCGTACGCATAGATGGTGTTGGTTTACAAGGCCATTGGGGACTTAACTATCCTAAAAACCAATACATTGAAGACGCCATTAACGCTTATTCGGCTTTAGGTATTAAGGTGATGATAACCGAGCTTGATATTGATGTGCTGCCGCTTAGCAGAGAGGGGCAGCTAACCGGCTGGACCTTGAATCCCGACAGGCAATTGCAGTTGCCGGAATTTAAAAGCTATTTAGATCCTTACAGAAACGGCCTGCCTGATGATGTGCAGGCGCAGTTAGCCAAAAGGTATGCGGAGATCTTTGAGATATTTTACAAGCACCGCGACCAGATAGCACGAGTAACCTTTTGGGGTGTACAGGACGGGCAAAGCTGGAAAAACGGCTCGCCTATACCGGGTCGTATGAATTACCCCTTGCTTTGGGACAGGCAGTGGAAGCAAAAACCAGCATTTCAGGCTGTAATAAATGCTCCAAAAAAAGCAGGGAATGCAAAAGTAACACCTCCCACCGGATCAAAGAAATTCTAATTTAATAGTTGTAGGCCTGTTGCCTACAATGCGTCGTCGTACTTTATACAGAAGTGCCTCCGGTTTACCCCGGAGGCATTTTTGTATTATATCAGCGTTACTTTTAATGGTGATCACTGCACAACTTTACAATTAAGCGATTTTAACCGCAGTTGTAAACAATTTTAACATTTTTGTTACTATTTCGATTTCGGGTTGTATTTTTGGGTTAATAACTGATGAAACCGAAGCCGCCATTTGCTAAACCAATGGCATTTACAAACCAATACTAAATCATGAAAAAAAACAAAGCTTTAAGAGCACTCTTTATTTGTTTGCTCTGCTTACCTGCACTTGTAAAGGGGCAGCCCCCTCGCGGACCGTTAGCCTCATCGCCGAGGGTTAATGCCGACAAAACTGTAACATTCAACTACATTGCTCCAACCGCTAAAGATGTAAAGCTAAGCGGTCAGTTCTTAACCGCTCCTGCTGCCATGACTAAAAATGAGCAAGGGACGTGGACTGTAACCGTAGGACCTGTAAAGCCGGATATCTACCCTTACAACTTTGTTGTGGATGGCATTTCGGTTATGGATCCCGCCAACGTAGATTTCTTTCCGAACGAGCGTTTTAAGGGTAGTCTTTTAGATGTTAAAGGTGATGAGCCCCTGGTTCACGCTTTGAAGGATGTTCCGCATGGTGCTGTTACTTATGAATACTATCCTGGCGTTGAAAACACAACCGGATCATTAGTTGTGTACACTCCACCGGGTTACGATAAAAGTCAGAACAAAAAATATCCGGTATATTACCTTATAAGCGGCACAACTGATACCGAAGAAACCTTTTTTAAAGTAGGAAAAGTTAACCTTATATTGGATAATCTTATCGCCGAAGGCAAAGCAAAACCTATGATAATAGTGATGCCAAATGGTAACATTGAAGCCCGCGTTGCAGACCAAAAAGGTGGCTTAAAGCCAGCCGACCCCGCCGGTCGTGAAAGCGAGGAAGCTGTAACACGCGCCAAAAATTTCGCGACTGATCTTACTACCAAAGTCATCCCATATATCGAAAAAAATTATCGCGTATTGCCGGGCGCTGCCAATCGTGCCATTGGAGGATTTTCGCGGGGCGGCGGTGAAACATTGCGTACTGCTTTAAGCAACATGGACAAATTTGCTTATGTATGTACCTATAGCGCATACTTATCGCCTAAAGAAATGGAAACCGAATACAAAGATGTGGCCGGCAAGCCAGGCGTGACCAACCAAAAATTCAAACTTTTTTGGGTGAGCGTTGGCAGTGAAGATTTTCTATATAAATCAACCGTTGAGTTTCTGGATTACCTGAAGGCACATAATGTAAATTATAAAAGCCTTATCACAGGCGGTGGCCATACCTGGATGAATGTTAAACAATATGTGGCTGCTACCGCGCCTTTACTTTTTAAATAATCACAGACAGAAAATCAACATGAAAAAGATATTAAACCTGATTTTATTAGTTTTTGCCAGTTTATCGGCAATGTCGCAGGCGGCGCGCGCACCCTATCCGGTATCACCACAAGTAAATGCGGATAACAGCGTGATCTTCAGATTTGCTGCGCCAAATGCAAAAGAAGTTTTCCTTACTGGTGAGTTTCTGAAAGAGAAACAGCCCATGACCAAGGACGCAGCCGGTGTATGGACCATCACCGTACCCAATATTAAACCTGATATTTACCCTTATGCTTTTGTAGCAGATGGTATACAGGTGGCCGACCCTAACAATACCCGCATATTTGCCAACGAGCGCTTTAAGTTCAGTTTAGTAGATGTAAAGGGTAGCACGCCGCTACCCCACGCTGTAAAAAACGTACCACACGGCAAAGTTACTTACCTTTTATACAAATCGGCTTCGCTGAACACTACGCGCCAGTTATTGGTATATACCCCACCCGGGTTTGATGCTAATAGCCCAAAGAAATATCCGGTGCTTTATTTGATCCACGGCGGATCTGACACACAAGAAACATGGACTAAAGTTGGGCAAGCTAATTTTATTGCGGATAACTTGATAGCTGAGAAAAAGGCGGTGCCCATGATAATAGTTATGCCTTATGCCAACACGCGCCCTGCGCCTATGTCTAAATTTAATGATGATGTGGTTAGCGATATCATCCCTTTTATTGAGGCTAACTATCCGGTGTTAACAGATCAGCCACATCGGGCCATTGCAGGCTTTTCAGTCGGTGGTGGTCAAACAATGGAAATTGGCATGATCAATCCTGATAAGTTCGCCTATGTAAGCGCTTATGCGCCCTACCCTGAAACACAGGAATTCAGACAGGTTTTTGGTGACTGGAAACCGGATGCCGCTAAATTGAATAAACAATTTAAACTTTTCAGCTTTAGCGTAGGCACCGAGGACTTTTTGTACGAAAGCACCAAAAAGAACATGGAGATGTTTAAAGAGAAAGGCGTTAAGTTTGAGTCATTGATCGTTCCGGGTGGACACACATGGATGAACTGTAAGCTTTATCTGGCCAATACCTTACCCAAGTTATTTAAATAGCAATCATCATTTATTACAGATATTAATTGAGTTTTATGAGAAAAAATCTTTCGTTTTTTATAGGTGCTGCAATTGCAGGCTTGGGTTTAGTAAACTCGGCCTCGGCACAAGTAACGCCGCCAACAACCGGATCAGCTACAAGACCAACATCCCGTGTTATTGAAGATGGCGGTACGGGACCATACAAAGCCATCGCCTTGCAAGAAGCTTCATTAGCTACCCATACGGTTTTCCGTCCGCAGGATCTGAGCCCATTTGGCAATAGCCGCAAGTTGCCCATCATTGCATGGGGTAACGGCGCGTGCGCCAATTCGCCGTGGGAGCACGTTAACTTTTTATCAGAAGTGGCATCGAACGGCTTTTTAGTTGTAGCCATTGGTCCGCTGCCCATGGAAGGTGAAAAAGGAAGAGGAAGTTCAAAATCAACTCAGCTTACCGATGCCATCGACTGGGCCATAGCGCAAAACAGCGATAAATTAAGCCCGCTATATGGCAAGATAGATATTACCAAAATTGCAGTAAGCGGCATGTCATGCGGTGGTTTGCAAACGCTTGAAATGGCTCCTGATAAACGCGTAACAACGGCGGTTATATACAATAGCGGCCTTTTTGTAACACGTGGTAGCGGCGTAGGCGGCATGCCTGATCTGCCAAAAGAACACCTGAAAAAATTGCATACGCCTACTTTGTATGTACTGGGCGGTGAGAAAGACATAGCCTACGCAAATGGTATGGACGATTATAAAAACATTAATCATATACCTGTTTTTGTAGCTAATATGGATGTAGGCCATGGCGGTACTTACGGCCAGCCACACGGTGGCGAATTTGCCAAAGTGGCTACCGCCTGGTACAAATGGCAATTAAAAGGCGACAAAGAAGCCGCTAAATGGTTTACCGGAAACCCTCCGGGGCTTGCCGCCGATAAAAAATGGACTGTTGAGAAAAAGAATATGCCGTAACAAGCTGCATAACATGTTACAAAAAAGCCCTGAAGGTTAAACTTCAGGGCTTTTTTGTGTGCGGGGTGTTGCAGAAATATATACAACACTTCGCAACACTTGCAACAGCATTTTTTGTAATTATTTAAATAAGAGGCTTTTATTGATATTAAATGTCTAAACATGCAACACTTTGCAACAGACGTATAAGTCAGGATGCGTGTAAAACATGTTTAAGTACTTGCATATCAAATAATTGTAAATTAGGCGTTTTATGCTTGTTTTTGTACGATTGCAACACCAGGAACAGCAAGCATTACATATTAACGCGTAATACTATAACCCCTCACGTTTTATTATTAGTAAAGAACGAAAAACTAATTATTTAGTTATATATTTACTTGTGTAAATACTTAGCCATGATAAAGAACTATATTAAAATAGCTTTCCGCAGTCTTTTAAAAAACAAAGGCTTTACTGCTATCAACATTTTTGGCTTGGCTTTAGGATTAACTACCTGCCTGCTTATTGTTTTTTATGTGATTGATGAATTGAGTTATGACCGTTATAATACCTATTATGAACGCATATATCGGGTAAATTCTGAACTAAAATATGGTGGTACTACTTCAACATTTGCGATTACCGCTCCGCCTGTTGGTAAGGCTATAGTTAAAGAATTTCCGGAAGTTGAAAATTCAGCCCGAATAAGCCCGGCTTTAAATATTCGCTTTAAAAAAGGTTCAGAGATAATAGACGAACCTAAATCTGTTTACTGCGATGCGTCATTATTCAGCGTATTTACCCTGCCCATGATAGAGGGTGATGCAAAAACGGCATTGGAACAACCATCTTCAATTGTTATTTCCACCTCAGCAGCAAAAAAATACTTTCAAACAACCAAAGCGTTAGGAAAAACGATGGTTATGCCCGGCAATGGGGGCATTTACAAAGTTACCGGAGTAATAAGCGATATGCCTCACCAATCTCATTTTAAAGCAGATTTCTTCCTGCCGCTAAATGATAACAACAATGTTAATTGGGCGAGTTTTAAGTATAACACCTATATCCTTTTAAAACCCGGTACAGATACCGGGCGCTTAGAAAGTAAATTCGACGCGTTGCTTAAACGTAATATTAATACTAAGGACTTTAACTATGATAAGTTTGCGGACGGTGGTAATTATATTAAAATATCATTGATCCCGCTTACAGATATTCATCTTAAATCCAATATGCAGCGCGAACTTAGTGCCAACGGCAATTCGCAATACATTTATATATTTTCTGCCGTAGCTGTATTTATACTGATACTGGCCTGTATCAATTTCATCAATCTTTCCACTGCCAGATCTGCCAATCGTGCGCGCGAGGTTGGTGTACGTAAAGTATTGGGCTCGCGGCGCAAACATTTGATTGCCCAGTTCCTGTCAGAATCGGTAATGATTACATTGGCTGCAACAATTTTAGCTGCATTGGCCGCGTGGGCGTTATTGTCTGCGTTTAATAGCCTTGCCGGCACAGAACTGGCTATAAGCGCACAAACATTTAAATGGCTTTTACCCGCAATCTTTCTTATAATAATAGTAGTTGGCGGCCTGGCAGGCTCATACCCTGCTTTCTATTTGTCGGCATTTCAACCTGTGCTGGTTCTAAAAGGGAAGTTGAGCATCGGGTTTAAAAACAGTTTTCTCCGTAGTTTTCTCGTTGTTTTTCAATTCTCTATTTCCGTTTTCCTCATCATCGGTACGCTGGTTATTTACAACCAGCTTAAATACATTCAAAGTAAGAATATGGGCTTTGACCGCAGCCAGGTACTTATTGTAAAAAATGTTACCACAACAAATAGTCCTGCCATATTAAAACAAGAAATAAAACAGCTCCGGGGTGTTTTAAATGCCACACTTAGCAGTTTTTTGCCAACAGGCATTAATCGCTGGCCAAATAATATCTCCACGAATGATGGTAAAGCTATACAAACCGAATTCTGGACGGTTGATGAGGACTATGTGAATACCATGGGAATGACCTTGGTTTGGGGCCGTAATTTTTCTAAAACTTTTCCTACAGATTCATCAGCAATGATCATTAATGAAGCTGCTGCAAAAATGATAGGATATAAACCAGGTAGCCCGGAAAAGTTGAAAAACAAATATCATGTAATAGGCGTGGTTAAAGATTTCAATTTTGCATCGCTGCGGGAGAACGTTATGCCGCTTGTAATGGTATGGCAAAAAGATTGGATGGCATCGTTGAGCATCAAGGTTAATACAGCTCAACTACCAACCGTGTTATCCAATATTCAAAGCAAGTGGAAACAACTTGCGCCCAACCATCAGTTTGAATACTCGTTTATGGATGATGATTTTAATGCTATGTATGATAGCGAACAGCGTATGGGCAAGATTTTCATTCTGTTTACATCACTTGCTATTTTTATAGCTTGCCTGGGCCTTTTCGGCCTGGCTGCTTATGCTACGGAACAACGCACCCGCGAGATAGGCATCCGGAAAATATTGGGTGCAGGTATTGCGCCCCTGGTATTTATGCTGAATAAAAACTTTATAAAATTGGTGCTCATTGCAATAGTAATTGCATCGCCATTGGCCTGGTGGGCCATGCAAAAGTGGTTGCAGGGTTTTGCCTATCGCGAAGATCTCAATATTTATATCTTTTTAGTCACCGGTGTTATAGCGGTGTTGATTGCTTTTGTTACGGTCAGTTTTCAGTCGGTTAAAGCTGCACTAATCAATCCGGTTGAGAGTTTGCGCGGTGAATAATGGGTATTGGGTAGATCTAATGTAAGATTCATTAAAACAAATCAAGTACTACTATTAATTACAGCTGCTTTTCTTTGTATTTCGGGTTTAAATAAGCAAAGCACTGACCCTCGATATTTTAATCAGATACCTCCAGGCACAACGCCCACAGTATTCGCGCCCGGGAAAGTGTCGAGATCAGTTTGAGTTTGGAGTCGTTTTTTCAAAAGACCGCAACGAGTTTTATTATGGGGTAGAAATTAATGGCAAGCCGAAACTCCTCCATTTGGGCTAAATCTTTTGTTTGATGAATAAATGATTTAATGACTATCCTTCAAATTATTTAGCTTTGATGATTACCCGGTTATAAGCCCATAAACCTAATAATACCGCCAATATGAAAACTCTACGCTTGCTTTTACTTGTATTGCTGAGCCATGCTTATTTAGCCGGCATCGCCCAAAACCAAATAACTACCAATACAAAACAGAATTTTGATCGTAGCTGGAAATTTTTATTGGGTGATGATAGCAATGCAGGCACTCCCGGCTTTAACGATGCGGGATGGCGCATGCTTGACCTGCCGCACGACTGGAGCATTGAAGGTAAAACAGACGCGAACAATCCCAGCGGTAACGATGGTGGATATTTCCCTACGGGTACAGGCTGGTATCGTAAAACTTTTAAGCTGCCCCAATCGCTTCAGCAGAAAAAAGTAGGTGTGTATTTTGAAGGCGTTTATATGAATGCTGATGTTTATATCAACGGAAAATTATTGGGTACGCACCCTTATGGTTATACCACTTTTTACTATGACCTTAGTCCTTATCTAAATTTCGGTAAAGAAAATACTATAGCTGTACGGGTAGATAATTCAAAACAAAAAAACTCAAGATGGTATAGCGGATCGGGAATTTACCGCCATGTTTGGCTAACGGTAACCAACCCAACGCATATAGACCAATGGGGTACAACCATTACAACGCCAAAAGTAAGTGCTACGGAGGCTGTGGTGCAGGTTAAAACCGTTGTGAAGAATGAAACATCGACACCACAAAATATCACACTTACATCGATGATAGAAAAAGGTACGCTAAAAGCCGGCAGCAACTCCATTAAAGTGGAAGTGCCCGCCAACAGCTCTACAGAAGTCGCACAGTCTATAACCGTTAAATCCCCAAAACTTTGGAGCACCACAACACCCCACCTGTACACGGCGACAACGACGATAAATAAAAGCGGTAAACCAATTGACAGTCGGACTTCCACTTTTGGTATAAGAACCCTTGAGTTCAGCACCGATAAGGGCTTTTTGTTGAACGGAAAGCAGGTTATACTTAACGGCGGCTGCGCACATCATGACAACGGCTTTTTGGGCGCTGCGGCTTATGACCGGGCAGAGGAAAAAAAAGTTGAACTGCTAAAAGCAGGGGGCTTTAACGCTGTACGCACCTCACACAATCCGCCTTCGGAGGCATTTTTGGATGCTTGCGATCGCCTGGGCATGTTAGTGATAGATGAATCGTTTGACGGGTGGCGGGAAAGTAAAACCAAATATGACTACGCTTCAATTTTTGACGAATGGTGGCAACGCGACGTAGAAGCGATGGTGAAGCGTGACCGTAACCATCCTTCCATTTTTATGTGGAGCACGGGTAACGAGATTATTGAAAGGAAAAAACCTGAAGCTGTTGAAACCGCCAAAAAACTGACAGGCCTGGTGCACCGGCTTGATCCAACGCGGCCGGTAACTTCGGCAATAACCACCTGGGATAGGGACTGGGCAGTATTAGACCCCTTATTTGCTGCGCATGACATTGGCGGATATAACTACCAGCTGCACCGCGCCGCAGCCGACCATGTGCGGGTACCGGAACGTATTATCATGCAAACTGAATCGTACCCGAAAGATGCATTTACTAACTGGAAGCTGGTAACAGCCAACAAATATATTATAGGCGATTTTGTATGGACAGCGATTGATTACCTGGGCGAATCAAGCATTGGTCGTTATTTCTACCCGGGTGAACCTGCGGGGCAGCATTATGAAAAGCCACTTTTTCCGTGGCATGGGGCCTACTGCGGTGATATAGACCTTACCGGCTGGAGAAAACCAATATCACACTACCGGGACATGCTGTACAACGATAAAAAGGATCTGTATTTGGCTGTAAAGGAGCCAAACCCTGCCGAGGGGCCGATCAAGCTAACATCATGGGCGGTTTGGCCCACATGGGAAAGCTGGACATGGCCCGGTTTTGAAGGCAAAGATGTGCAGGTTGAGGTGTATTCAAAATACCCTAAAATACGCTTATACCTGAACAATAAATTGCTGGGTGAGCAAGCAACAGGTCTTGCGCAGGAATATAAAGCAACATTTACTGTGCCTTATACCGCAGGTGTTCTAAAAGCGGTAGCTGTAGAGGATAACAAAGAAGTAAAGAGCATGACGCTGAAAACGGCCGGTGAAGCTGCCTCAATAAAGCTTACGGCTGACAGGAATAAAATAAAAGCAAATGGACAGGATCTATCCTACATAACCGTTGAAATAACTGATAAGAGCGGCATACCGCAGCCGAATGCTGAAAATGAGTTGTCGTTTAAGATTAAAGGTCCGGGAGTGATAGCGGCTGTTGGCAATGCCAATTTAAAAGACACCAACCCTTATCTTGCCACTACCAATAAAGCCTGGAAAGGGCGTGCTACAGTGATTGTTAAAAGCGGGCATAGGGCCGGACCTATAACCATTGAGGTGAGTTCAGGCGGATTGCAGAAAGGGACGGTAGTTGTTAACGCGCTTTAGGGCTTGCGTACGAACTATAAATAGGGACCTCTTTAGCACAAGTCTTAGCGGGTAAGAAGGTGTGGCGGCCTGACTTATGCTTATTGCTCATTTAATAGTTAAATTCTTATAATCACAAGTCATGCTACCGCTCTCCCCCACGCACTAAGACTTGTGCTATGATCGGTTTATTGACAGTTTTTTCATTACTTCTACCCCTTCCGCATTGTCGATGACCTGATAATCAACTCCGGCTTCAAGCTTATCACTTTAGGTGTAACAGCAACTTCGCTATTCTGCATTTCATCAAAATACAAATTAGCAATGGTGCGACCCATGTGGATACTAAACTGGTCTATCGTGGTAATAGAGGGATTGGTCAGCTCGGTAAAAGCTTCGTTGGCATAACCGCAAATGCCCAGTTGCGAGGGCACCTGTACGTCCATATCATGTGCTACATCTAAAACACCTAAAGCAGAAAAATCGGAAGTAGAAGCAAATATGGCATCAGGAGGTTCGGGCAGGCTAAGCAGCTGGCGGGTGGCCGTGGCACCCAGCTCCTTTGTCCAGGCATTTCTCATCATCAGTTCATCAGCAACCGGGATGTTATGCTTTTTAAGTGCCTTTAAATAACCGTCGCGGCGCTGTTTAAATATGTTCAGGTTTTGAGGGCCTTCCAACAGGGCAATGCGCTTGTAACCCTGTTCTATCAGGTGTTCAACAGCTTCCATTGATGCCTGCTCGTTATCGTTGATAACTTTCAGAGTTTCCAGTTCGGTAGTTACACGGTCAAACTGTATCAATTGTATGCCGTGGTCTATAACATTACGTAAATGACTTATATCCTCCGTTTCAACCGACATGGAAATAACGATACAATCAACATGCTGATTAACCAAGGCGTTAACACATTTTATTTCTTTAGCTACCGACTCGTTAGACTGGCAGATGATGAGATTATAATTTTGATTGTTGGTAATCTCCTCAATCCCTGCAATAACATTTGAAAATATGTTCTGGTTAATGCGTGGCACCACTACGCCAATGGTGTGGCTTTTTCCCATACGAAGGTTCGAGGCCAGCACGTTACGCTTATAATTAAGTTCGGCTGCTGTTTTAAGTACCAGCTTTTTGGTCTGCTCGTTTACGTGATTACTGTTATTGAGCGCCCGCGATACCGACGATGCAGTAATGTTTAGCCTTTCGGCTATATCGTAAATGGTAACTCGCTTTTTAGGTTTCATGGAATTATTACAAATATGATAAAAATAATTACCTGCAATCGATTGCATATTAAAAAAAAGATTTAATTTCGTTGCTCATACGCATACCCAGTTAATAAATCGACAATTATTTATAATTAATTAATATACAGCATGTTACTTTTAGGGATAGATATCGGCACATCATCAGTCAAAGTATCGGTTGTTGATGCGGCAACGCAAAAAACGATAGCGTCGGCCGCATATCCTGATACTGAGTCGCCTATAACATCTTTGCAATTGGGTTGGGCGGAGCAATCGCCCGAAATGTGGTGGCAGCAGGCGCAACAGGCCATAGGTTTGTGTAACAGTACGCAAAAATATGATCCAAAAGATATATCAGCGATTGGTATAGCTTACCAGATGCACGGCCTGGTATTGGTTGATAAAGAACAAAAGTTACTACGCGATAGCATTATCTGGTGCGATAGTCGCGCGGTTGAACTGGGCGAAGAAGCTTTTGATGCCATTGGCCATGAAGTTTGTTTATCGCATTTGCTTAACTCGCCCGGTAACTTTACCGCCTCAAAACTGGCATGGGTGAAAAAGAACGAGCCGGAGATCTACGCTCAAATTGATAAAATAATGCTGCCCGGCGATTACATCGCCATGAAACTTACCGGCGATATCACCACTTCTATATCAGCTTTATCTGAAGGTGTTTTCTTCGATTTTAAGAACAACAGCATATCAAAAGATATAATTAACTATTACGGTTTTGAAGAAAGCTTCTTCCCTGTTGTAAAACCTGTTTTCTCTGACCACGGGCAGGTAACTGCAGCTATTGCTGCCAAACTGGGCCTTAAAGCAGGTATTCCTGTGGCTTACAAAGCAGGCGACCAACCTAACAACGCGCTTTCATTAAACGTGTTGAACGCGGGCGAGGTAGCTGCTACGGCAGGTACATCAGGTGTTATATATGGCGTGAGTGATGATCTTACTTACGATCCGCAATCGCGTGTAAATACATTCGCGCACGTAAACTATAGCGAAGAGGAAAAAAGAACCGGCGTATTGCTTTGCATTAACGGCACAGGAAGTATGTACCGCTGGACCAAAAACCTGTTCGGATCTGCAGTGAGCTATCAGCAAATGAACGAGATAGCCAACCACGCTCCAATTGGTTGCGACGGGTT
>Ga0164241_10000962_pt1 | contig 41062 bp, 46 predicted proteins | sample OricomyardsoilBY_FD_108780 | JGI IMG/M metagenome (GOLD analysis project Ga0164241, IMG submission 108780) | Backyard soil microbial communities from Emeryville, California, USA - Original compost - Back yard soil (BY) | ecosystem: Environmental > Terrestrial > Soil > Unclassified | place: USA... | reverse complement strand
TCCTGCGACACGTCCACGAGTTTACGCGTCATGTAACCGGAGTCGGCGGTCTTGAGCGCAGTATCGGCGAGACCTTTACGGGCGCCGTGCGTCGAGATGAAGTATTCGAGAACGGTCAGGCCTTCGCGGAAGGAGGACAGAATCGGGCGTTCGATAATTTCGCCGGAGGGCTTGGCCATGAGGCCGCGGGTACCGCACAGCTGACGAACCTGCTGTTTGTTACCACGGGCACCGGAGTCCATCATGATGTAAACCGGATTAATCTCAGGACGACCGTCGTTGCCTTCGAGTTTGGCGAACACGGCCTTGGCGATCTTGTCGGTGGCGCCGGTCCAGATATCGACGACCTTATTGTAGCGCTCGCCGTCGGTGATGATACCCTTGTTGAACTGCGCTTCGACCTCGGAGATCTTTTTGCGCGAGTCGGCAACGATGTCCTTTTTATCTTCGGGGATGATCATGTCATCGATACCGATCGAGATACCGGCCTGCATGGCGGTCTGGAAGCCGAGCTCCTTGAGCTTGTCGAGGGTCTCAACCGTCACGGGGCCGCCCGCGACTTTGTAGGTATTCAGAATCAAATCACCGAGCTTGGCCTTCGGAACGGGGAAGTTCACGTAGCCGAGACCGGCGGGCCAGATCTCGTTGAAGATAACGCGGCCCACCGTGGTGCGGAGGGTCTTGCGTTCCTTGTTACCGAACACGGTGTCCCGACCGAAGTCGGGGTTTGGCACCTCGACCCAATCGTGAACCTTGAGCGAGCCTTCGCTCTTCGCGAAGAGCACTTCCTGCAAGCCGCTCAGCAGAGGAACGCGCTCACCTTTGACGACTTTCCGGCGCGGTTCGACCGTGAGATAGTAGGCACCGAGAACGATATCCTGTGAAGGCGTGAGGATCGGCTTACCGCTCGAAGGCGAGAAGATGTTATTCGTCGCCATCATGAGGAGTTTGCACTCCATCACGGCCTCAAGAGAAAGCGGGACGTGCACGGCCATCTGGTCACCGTCGAAGTCGGCGTTGTAAGCCGTACAGACGAGCGGGTGAACGCGGATCGCTTCGCCTTCGATGAGGACGGGCTCGAAAGCCTGGATCGAGAGACGGTGAAGTGTGGGCGCGCGATTGAGGAGGACCGGGTGCCCCTTGGTGACTTCCTCAAGGATGTCCCAGACTTCGGGAGACTTCTTCTCGATCATCTTGCGGGCACCGCGGACGGTGTGCACGAAGCCGAGTTCCTTGAGGCGGCGGATGATGAACGGCTCGAAGAGAACCAGCGCCATCTTCTTGGGAAGACCGCATTGGTTGAGCTTCAGCTCAGGACCGATGACGATCACGGAACGGCCGGAGTAATCGACGCGTTTACCGAGAAGATTTTGGCGGAAACGACCTTGCTTGCCCTTGAGCATGTCCGAGAGGGACTTCAAGGGGCGGTTGCCGGCGCCAGTGACGGGACGGCCGTGACGGCCGTTGTCGAAGAGCGCGTCCACCGCTTCCTGCAGCATGCGCTTTTCGTTGTGAATGATCACATCGGGCGTCTTCAGCTGCATCAGGTTTTTCAACCGGTTGTTGCGGTTGATGACGCGGCGGTAGAGATCGTTGAGATCGGAGGTCGCGAAGCGGCCGCCTTCGAGAGGAACCAGCGGACGAAGGTCCGGCGGGATGACGGGGAGAACTTCGAGCACCATCCACTCGGGACGGGAGCGGGAGTGAATGAACCCTTGGATGACCTTCAGACGCTTCGAGAGCTTCTTTTTGATCTGCTTCGATTTCGTCGCGCGCATCTGCTCCTGCAGCTCGGCGACAGTGGCTTCCATGTCCATCTTGCCGAGCGCTTCGCGAACGGCTTCGGCGCCCATCTTGGCGACGAAGGAATCGTCACCGTATTCGTCGAGCGCCTGACGGTACTCGGTGTCGGTGAGGAGTTGCTTGAGCTCGAGCGGGGTCTTGCCCGGATCGACGACCATGTAGTTCTCGTAGTAGATCACGCGCTCGAGCGAGCGGGCGGTCATGTCGAGCAGCAGGCCGAGACGGCTCGGCATGCTCTTGAGGAACCAGATGTGGGCGACAGGAACGGCGAGCTCGATGTGGCCCATGCGCTCGCGACGGACGCGGGCGATGGTGACTTCGACGCCGCAGCGATCGCAGACAACGTCCTTATATTTGATGCGCTTGTACTTTCCGCAGGCGCACTCGTAGTCGCGGACGGGGCCGAAGATCTTTTGGCAGAAGAGACCGCCTGGCTCGGGCTTGAAGGTGCGGTAATTGATCGTCTCGGGGTTCTTAACCTCGCCCTTCGACCAGTTGCGGATGGTTTCGGGGGACGAGACCGTGATGGAAACGCAGTCGAACGGATTCTCGTCAATGCCGAGAGCCGAGCGGACTTCATCGCGTGCGGGCGACGCGGCGGTTTCTGAAGGTTGGATGCTCATTTATGATTTCCTGTTTTGATTAAAAGGAGGCGTGGCGCGGGATCAGGTGCCGGTATTGGCGGGCCCGAAGCCGAGGGCGTCGCGTTTGCTGAGCTTGATGTCCAAGCACAGCGATTGGATTTCCTTGATCAACACGTTGAACGATTCCGGCGTACCGGCCGTGAGCGTGTTATCGCCCTTGACGAGCGACTCGTAGATCTTGGTGCGGCCCTGGACGTCGTCGGATTTGACGGTGAGGAGCTCCTGGAGGGTGTGTGCGGCGCCGTAAGCTTCGAGCGCCCACACCTCCATCTCGCCGAAACGCTGGCCGCCGTACTGGGCTTTGCCGCCCAGCGGTTGCTGCGTGACGAGGGAGTACGGACCGACAGCGCGGGCGTGAATCTTGTGAGACACAAGATGGTTCAGCTTCATCATGTAGATGTAGCCAACCACGACCTGCTGATCGATCTTCTCGCCGGTGCGACCGTCGTAGAGCGGGCTCTTGCCGGAGGTCGGCAGACCCGCGTCCTTGAGGTATTCACGGACTTTCTTTTCCGGGATACCGTCGAACACGGGCGTGGCGACTTTGATGCCGAGCTTTTTGCACGCCCAACCGAGGTGAGTTTCCAACACCTGACCGACGTTCATGCGCGACGGAACGCCGAGCGGGTTAAGGCAGATTTCAACCGGTGTGCCGTCCGGGAGGAACGGCATGTCTTCTTCGGGGACGATCTTGGCGACGACACCTTTGTTACCGTGGCGGCCGGCCATCTTGTCACCGACCTCGAGCTTTTGCTTCGTGGCGATGTAGACTTTGACCTGCTTGATCGCGCCATTGCCCGCATCGTCACCGGCTTCGATGCCCGTGATCTTGCGTTCGCGGTCGCCTTCGAGCTCGTCGAACTTCGACTGATAAGAGCCGATGATCTCCATGATCTTGATGCGAACCGGGGACGGGTCGATCTCGACGTGCTTGGAGACGGCGGCGAGCTTGCGGAGGAGCGTTTTGGTGATCTTGCGATTGGCCGGGATAATGACCTCGTTGGTCTGGCCGTTGATGACGTCCAGCGGGATCTTTTCGCCGAGGAGGATGTTGGAGAGGGCCTCGGTGAGACCTTCGCGCAACTTGTCCATCTGCGTCTTATAATCTTCCTGGATCTGCTTGGTCTGGCGGCGGCGATCGGAGGGAGAAAGTTTCTCCTTCTCGAAATCGATGCGGCTGGAAACCTTCACGTCCATGATGATGCCGCCGACACCGGAAGGCACGACGAGCGAGGTGTCCTTAACGTCGGCCGCTTTTTCGCCGAAGATGGCGCGGAGGAGCTTCTCTTCAGGAGCGAGCTCGGTCTCGGATTTCGGAGTGATTTTGCCGACGAGGATGTCGCCAGGTTTCACTTCGGCACCGATGCGAATGACCCCATTGTGATCGAGGTTCTTGAGAGCCTCTTCACCGACGTTCGGAATATCGCGCGTGATTTCTTCTGGCCCGAGCTTCGTGTCACGAGCGGTGACTTCGAATTCCTGGATGTGGATCGAGGTGAAGATATCTTCCTTCAGCACCTTTTCGGAGATGAGGATGGCGTCTTCGAAGTTGTAACCGTTCCAAGGCATGAACGCGACGAGCACGTTGCGGCCAAGCGCCATTTCGCCGTCTTCGGTCGAAGGACCGTCCGCAATGATCTGGCCGGCTTTGATCTTCTGACCTTTTGCAACGATGGGCTTCTGGTTGAAGCAGGTGCCGGCGTTTGAGCGCATGAACTTCCGCAGCTCATAAACGTGGACGCCGTTCTTGGCATCGGTCTTTGGAATGCGGTCGAAGTTACGTGGCAGCTCGCCGTCCTCAGTGACGACGATGCGCTTGGCGTCGACGGAGGCGACAATGCCTTTTTCGTCGGCGACAACCACGATCTTCGAGTCACGGGCGACACGCTCTTCGATACCGGTGCCCACGAAGGGGGACTCGGCTTTGAGGAGAGGAACGCCTTGGCGTTGCATGTTGGCACCCATCAACGCGCGATTGGCGTCGTCGTGCTCGAGGAACGGAATCATACCCGCAGCGATCGAGATGACCTGCTTCGGTGAAACGTCCATGAGGTCGACCTCGCTCGCGGCGACTTCCAAGAAGTTGCCTTGCTGACGAACGGTGACCTTGCCGACGAAGTGGTTCTTGTCGTCGAGCTCAGAGTTGGCCTGAGCGATGACTTTGCCCTCTTCCTGGTCGGCGGTGAGATATTCGATCTTGTCGGTGGCCTTGCCGTCTTTGCAAAGACGATACGGCGTTTCGATGAAACCGAACTCGTTTACGCGAGCGTAAGTCGAGAGAGAGTTGATGAGACCGATGTTCGGACCTTCGGGCGTCTCAATGGGACAGATACGTCCATAGTGTGACGGATGAACGTCGCGGACTTCGAAGCCGGCGCGATCGCGATTGAGACCGCCAGGCCCGAGGGCGGAGAGACGACGCTTGTGCGTGACCTCGGCGAGCGGGTTGATCTGGTCCATGAACTGCGACAGCTGCGAACGAGCGAAGAAGTCGCGGATGACGGTCGTGAGCGCCTTCGGGTTGATCAGCTTTTGTGGCGTGATCGAATCGACGCTCTGGTCGTACATGGTCATGCGCTCGCGGACGAGACGCTCCGTGCGGCTGAGGCCGACGCGGCATTGGTTGGCGAGAAGTTCGCCGACGGTACGAACGCGGCGGGAGCCGAGGTGATCGATGTCGTCCACGACGCCTTCGCCACGCTTCAAGCGGACGAGGTATTTCGTGGCGGCGACGATGTCGTTGCTCTCAAGAATGCGCTGCTCGATCTCGACTTTGAGGCTGAGCTTCTGGTTGACCTTGTAGCGACCGACGCGGCCGAGGTCGTAACGCTTGGGATCGAAGAAGAGACGCTTGAGAAGCGCCTTGGCGTTAGCCGTGGTGGGCGGCTCGCCCGGACGGAGGCGCTTGTAGATTTCCTTGAGCGCTTCTTCTTCGTTGCGGGTCGGATCTTTTTTGAGGGCGCGAATGATCGCGCCTTCGTCCACCGCTGTATCGATAACGCGGATAGACGTGATGTCGTGCTTCTCGAAAGTGCGGACGATCTGCTTCGTGAGCGGTTCGAACGCACGGGCGAGAACGACACCCTTCTGGGCGTCGATCGCATCTTCGACGAGAACGAGCGTGGAAACGTTTTCGAGATCGAGCGCCTTGGCGACTTTGAGATCTTTGATCTCGTAGAAAAGGTTCAGGATATCGATGTCCGAGCTGTAGCCGATGGAACGGAGCAGCGTCGTGATGAGGAACTTCCGGCGACGACGGCGGCGGTCGAGGTAAACGTAGAGCAGGTCGTTATTGTCGAACTGCACTTCGAGCCATGTACCGCGATCAGGAATGACGCGGAAAGAGTGGAGTGGCTTGCCGTTGGCGTGAGGCGTGACCTCGAACGCGATACCAGGCGAACGGTGGAGCTGGGAAACAACGACGCGCTCGGCACCATTGATGATGAACGAACCGCGGTCCGTGACCATCGGGATTTCGCCCATGTAAATCTCTTCGTCCTTGATGAAGTCTTCCTCGCGGAGGCGAAGCTTCACATAGAGGGGAACGGAGTACGTGATGCCTTCCCGGATACACTCTATCTCGGTGTTCTTGGATTCGCCGAGGGTGTAGGAAACGTACTCGAGAACGAGGCGGCCGTCGTATGACTCGATCGGGAAAACCTCGCGGAAAACGGCTTCCAGACCTTGGGGCTTCCGCTGCTTGTCGGGAATGCCTTTCTGCAGAAAGTCCAAGTAGGACGTGATCTGAATCTCGATGAGATTCGGCGGTTGGATGACTTCTCTGAGTTTACCGAAGTTGATGCGGTCGGCCATGTGTTTTCCCGGTTGGATGAATAAAGAAAATGCGGAGCACCCGGTGCGGCGGGTGCCAAAAAATCAGCCGCGAAGCGACGCGTGGGCGGCGTCAGCAGCGGCAGGCTGCACTAACAAAGAACAAAATGGAAAAAAGGCAAAGGACAGGCCGCGCGTAGGCACGGCCTGTCCTGAGAAAAAGGAACGTTAGCGGTGTTGAACGCCAAGTAGTTACTTAAGTTCGACCTTCGCTCCAGCGGCTTCGAGCTTCTTCTTGATGTCTTCGGCTTCGGCCTTGGGGGCGTTTTCCTTGACGGGCTTGGGAGCGCCTTCGACGAGATCCTTGGCTTCCTTGAGGCCCAAGCCAGTGATGGCGCGGACTTCTTTAATGACGCCAATCTTGTTCGCGCCGGCTTCCTTGAGGACGACGGTGAACTCGGTCTGAGCCTCGGCGGCTGGAGCAGCGGCTCCGCCAGCGGGAGCGGCGGCGACAGCAGCGGCGGCGGATACGCCCCACTTGCCTTCGAGGTCTTTAACGAGCGCGGCGAGTTCGAGAATGGGCTGTGCGGACAACCATTCGATGACTTGGTCTTTGGTGATGTTGCTCATAAGTAATCTCCTGAGGCTGCTAGCGGTTTCGAAGAATGAAACGCGTTTAAGAGACGTATCTCCTAGCGGGCCTCGCTTGATGTTGAATTCCAGCCCCCGGGTAAGCGGCGACCGAAAAAAGGGTTGATTGCGGTAAAGGGTTAAGCGGCCGGAGCGGAAGGCTCGGCAGCCGGGGCGGCAGCCTCGGGCGATTCTTTTTTGACCTTGGCGTCGAGAACGCGAACGAACGCTGCGCCGGTCTGTGTGAACAGGCTGAGCAACTGCGAGCGCAGGACGTCGAAGGAGGGAAGATCGGCGATAGAGGAAAGGTCTTCCGCGGAGATGATTTTCTTGTCCATCACGCCGACCTTGACCTCGAGCTTCTTCTTTTCCTCGAAGAATTTCTTCAGGACTTTCGCGACGCCGGCAGGATTTTTACCGCCAACGACCACGGCTGTGGGGCCGGTCAGACCGCCATCGATATCGGGAAGACCCAAGGTCTTCGCCGCGACGCGCAGGGAACTGTTTTTGACGACGTGGAACTCGGCCTTTTCGGCCGCAAGCCGATTGCGGAGTTCGGAAACGTCCGCGACGGTCACCTGCGAGAAATTCGCGAGGATGACGTAGTCGGACTTCTTGAGGTGGGTTTCGACCTCGGCGATCAGGTAATTTTTTTCAGCTCTCATGGGTCGGCTCCTTAGAATTTATTGTACTCGGTCGAGGAGAGGCGCACGGATGGGCTCTGGCTCGCGGAGAGAACGACGGATTTGATATAATGGCCTTTGAACGCGGCCGGCTTGGCTTTGCCAATCGCTTCGATAACAGCCGTGGCGTTCTCAACAATTTGCGCGGGCGAAAAGGACAATTTGCCGACGCCGACGCCGATGTTGGCCGACTTGTCCATTTTAAACTCAACGCGTCCGGCTTTGACGGCTTTGATGCCAGCGGCGACATCGTCCGTCACGGTACCGGATTTCGGATTCGGCATGAGACCTTTCGGACCGAGCACGCGGGCGAGCGTACGGACTTGCTTCATGGCTTCCGTGGTGGCGATGGCGACATCGAATTCGAGCCAGCCTTCGGTGATCTTGGTCATCAAGTCCTGGAGACCGGCCACATCCGCGCCTGCATCGAGGGCGGCTTGCGCGTTGTCGGTGAAGACAATGACACGGACCTTTTTACCCGAACCATTGGGCAACGGCGTGGTGCCGCGGACCATCTGGTCGCCTTGAGCGGGATCGACCCCGAGGCGGAAAGAAAGCTCGACGGTCTCGTCGAACTTCGCCTTCGGGAATTTGGTGAGGACTTCGACGGCTTCTTTAAGGCCGTAATCCTTGGTGAGATCAGCGACTTGGAGGGCGCTGCGGTAGCGTTTGCTTTGTTTAGCGGGCATTAATGACTCCTTGCGGTGCGAACGTCCCGGGTGGGACTCCCGCGTTGAGTTGGGTTGTAAGGAAAATTAATCGACGACTTCGATGCCCATGTTACGGGCGGTGCCGGCGATGATTTTGACGCCGGCTTCTTCGTCCTTGGCGTTCATGTCGGCCTTCTTGAGGTTCCAGATTTCGGCGAGCTGTTTCCGGTTCACTTTGCCCACTTTATCCTGATTGGGCTTGGCGGAACCGCTGGCGATATTGGCCGCCTTTTTAAGGAGGACCGATGCCGGTGGTGATTTGAGGATGAACGTGAAGCTCTTGTCCGAAAAGACCGTGATGACGACCGGCAGGATCATGCCGTTTTGGTCTTTGGTCTTGGCGTTAAATTCTTTGCAGAACGCCATGATGTTGACGCCTTGGGCACCGAGAGCGGGACCGACCGGGGGCGCGGGATTGGCGGCGCCAGCCGGGAGCTGGAGGCGGATGTAACCTTGGATCTTCTTAGCCATGATGAATGAAAAGGCGGGTGATTAGTGACGTGTTAGTGCGGAGGACGAACGTCGGCGGTTGCAAAGAGGGCGTCGCTTATTCGGTAAGGCGTTGCACCTGCCAGTATTCGAGCTCGACCGGAGTGAACCGGCCGAAAATGGAAACGGAAATCTTGAGCTTGCCGCGCGCGGGATCGATTTCGTCGATGCGGCCGGTGAGGTTCGCGAAGGCTCCGTCGGTGATTTTGACCTCTTCTCCCATTTCGTAAGAAACCTTGGGAACTTCCTTGCCGGAAGCGGCCTCGATGCGGGCCTTGATTTCGTCAATCTCCGCCTGTCTAAGCGCGGCCGGACGTTCTCCACCCACAAAACCGATTACTCCGGCGACTTCCTTCACGAAATACCACGGCTTGTTGATCAGTTTGTTGTCCTCTCCATAGAGGCGCATCTGAATAAAAACGTACCCTGGATAAAGCTTGCGGGTCTTGGTTGATTTTTTCCCGGCTTTGACCTCGGAAACCACTTCAGTGGGGAGCAGCACTTCGAAAATAGAATCGTCGAGCTCCTCCTGCTTTTTGAACTTCTCGATGTACGTCTTCACCTTGCCCTCCTGACCGGAGAGGGTGTGCAGCGCGAACCATTGGGTGCCGGCAGGTGTGGTGACTTGGGCGGACATTAGGAGCGATTAGCTGACAAAACGGGTAAAGAGGTCGACGACTTGATAGAGGGCGAAGTCACCGATGCTCGTGAATAGACCAAGGAGAACAGCAGCCACGATGACGACGACCGTTGAGTCGCGCAGTTCCATGCGTGTGGGCCAGGAGGCTTTCTTCAATTCGTCGATCATTTCGACGGTGAAGATGCGAATACTGCTGAACGGGTTTTTCATGGGGAAATTTGGCAGGCGCGGAGGGAATCGAACCCCCAACCAACGGTTTTGGAGACCGCTACTCTACCAATTGAGCTACACGCCTGTGGTTTTTTGTCTTTTAGACGACACAGCCGAGGCCCCTGTGGAGACCTCGGCGCATCTTGTTAAACAAATACTTACAACCTTATTTGATGATCTCGGTGATACGACCGGCACCGATGGTACGACCACCTTCGCGGATCGCGAAGCGTTGGGTCTTTTCCATGGCGATCGGAACGATCAGATCGATCTCAACGCTGACGTTGTCGCCGGGCATGATCATCTCCACGCCTGCGGGAAGATTGACGATACCCGTCACATCGGTCGTGCGGAAGTAGAACTGCGGGCGGTAGCCGTTGAAGAATGGGGTATGACGGCCGCCTTCTTCTTTGGACAAGCAGTAGATCTCAGCCTTGGCCTGCTTATGTGGCGTGATCGACTTCGGAGCCGCAAGAACCTGGCCACGTTCGATGGAGTCTTTGTCGACGCCGCGGAGGAGGATACCGACATTGTCGCCCGCCTGGCCGCTATCGAGCAGCTTGCGGAACATTTCGATACCGGTGACGACGGAGGTGACCGTGTCCTTAAGACCGACGATCTCGACTGAATCGTTAACCTTGATGATACCGCGCTCGATACGGCCGGTGGCGACGGTGCCGCGACCCGTGATCGAGAAGACGTCTTCGACAGACATCAGGAACGGTTTGTCGTTTTCACGGACCGGCTCGGGAATGTCCTTGTCGATGGCATTCATCAGGTCGGTGATCGCCTGATTGCCTTCTGGCTTGTCTTCGAGAGCGGCGGTGGCTGATCCACGGATGATCGTGGCAGTGTCGCCTGGGAACTGGTACTTGCTCAGAAGCTCGCGGATTTCCATCTCAACGAGGTCGAGGAGCTCGACGTCATCGATCAGGTCGACCTTGTTCAGGAAGACGACGATGTTAGGAACGCCGACCTGGCGAGCCAGGAGGATGTGCTCACGGGTCTGCGGCATTGGGCCGTCAGCAGCCGAAACCACGAGGATCGCGCCGTCCATCTGGGCGGCACCGGTGATCATGTTCTTAACGAAATCGGCGTGGCCGGGGCAATCGACGTGGGCATAGTGGCGCTTGTCGGACTCGTACTCGACGTGAGCGACGGCGATCGTAACGATCTTGGACGCGTCACGGAGCGTACCGCCCTTGGCGATATCTGCGTAGGACTTCACCTCCGCGAGCCCTTTACGAGCTTGGACCGCGAGAATCGAGGTCGTGAGCGTGGTTTTACCGTGGTCGACGTGGCCGATGGTGCCTACGTTGACGTGCGGTTTCTTGCGTTCGAATGTGCCTTTAGCCATGGAGTTTAGACGTTGGGAGTTAGATGAGAATTGACCTCTGATTTTACGTCGGAGAAGTCACCGACGCTTGCCTGGAGCCCAGAACCGGAGTCGAACCGGCGACCTCGTCCTTACCAAGAACGTGCTCTACCAACTGAGCTATCTGGGCAGACCAAGGAAATGGGTCAAAAAACGTGAAAAAGAGCGGAGAACGTGGTGACCGGGATTTTCTCCGTCAACAGCAAATTCGATCTTTTTTGCTGATCACTTAGGGTCCAACTCGTACGAGATAAAGTCCGGGAGGAAGACGTTCTCCGAGATGGAATTGTTTGGCGAGATAACTCCGAAAAAAAGAATCCACCGCCTCGATACCGGAGGTTTGAGACAGCACCGGAACGCCGATAATCCCGGTGACATCCACCGCTGCCAGCATCTCCAACGGCCGCCAGTCCGCCGTCACCAACACGGCGGGCGATTCCGGAGGGTTCAACGCTTGGGTGAGAACGACCTCGCCTGTCTTGGCTCGCACGATTTCCACCACCGCACGCCTCGCGGCCAACGGCTCTTCGACCCGCGCGAAACGTCCCATTAACGCGTAAGAGCTTTCCGTGCGGCCATAGGTCAACGCCTCCACCGGCCGTTCGGGAATCGTGATCACTTCGGGAAAGAGAATTTCCGCGGTAGCCGACGTGTATGCATATTTCGGGGACACCAATGGAAATGCCGTTCCCGGCTCTCCGCGAATCAACGCGGGCAGCTCCGGCTGACTGGCGTTTAACGATGTCGGCAGAAACAGCGGATCAGGATCGAGCAGATCCTGTTCTTTCAAGATAGCTCTCGCCGCCTTTCCATCCAGCCGCGCGATCCCGATGCCCGTCGTCACCGGCGCTTGCCGGACTTCCCGTTTGGGCAACTGGATGAACCGCACCGCCAGCATCAATCCCCCGGTAAATACTACGGCGACTGCGGCGATGAGGCCGAGCCATCGTCCTTCAAGCGGAAGCTTCATCATTCCCCTGCCCCGGCTTTTACCGGCCGCACCGCCAGAATCGGGAAGAGCCCGGCCTCTTTCGCGGCGGCGGAAATCTTTGTCACTTCATCGAATCGCACCGCAGCGTCAGGCCGGATCAGAACAGTGGCGCCAGGCGTGCGACGCGCTTGATCGGCGAACCATAATTTCAACTGCGCGCCGCTCACCTGTCCGTCCGGATCGACGAGGATCTGACCATTGGCCTTCACACTCACGACGAGTGTGCTCGCAAGAAGCCCCACGGCGTTTTCAGGCATCGGCGAAAGGTGGACGTTTTCACCGTCCACGGCCAGCGCCGGCGAGAGCACGAACCGCGATCCGAACAACACGAAAAACAACGCGATCAATCCGAAGTTCACGAAAAACACCCAGTCGAAACTCCGGGGCGCCCGCCGCAGGTGCGAAGCGAGATCGAGCGGATGCGTGATCATGACGCCTTCGCTTGCCGGAGTCCGTTCACCGGAGCGGCCGGTGTGGGTGCGGGTTGTTTTTCGACGCTCTCGCTTCCGGGTCCTTCCCGGTAGTCAGTTAACAAATACTGCATGATTTCGTTGCCTGCCCACTCGACGTCGCGCACCAGCGATCGCACGCGGCCGGTGAGAAAATGCCACGCAAGATGCGACGGGATCGCCACGAGCAGGCTGCCGGCTGCGCCGATCAACGCCTGCCACATGCCGTCCGCCAGCGCATTGGCCGTCGCGTAGTGACCGCCTTGCATGAACGCGTGAAAGGTCGTGATCATCCCGAGCAAGGTCGCCAGCAGGCCGACGAGCGGCGCGATCTGCGCGACGGCGGCGATCGATCCGAGCCGGCGCTCCAGCGCGGGAATCTCCACCACGGCGGCTTCCTGCACCGCGAAGCGCATTTTTTCCGCGTCTTTATCCGCGTTGATCAGCGCCGCTTTCACTACGGCCGCGACCGGGCCGGGGGTTTCTTCACACAACGTGAGCGCCTCGACGAGACGGCGGCGCTCCAGGGTGTTTTTGATGCCGTCGAGGAACGGCTTGGAGCGGATCTGGCCGCGGTGAAGATAGAGCGTTCGCTCGATGAAAAGCACGATCACCACGGCCGCCATCAGCACCAGCACGATCAACATCGGACCGCCTTGGGCGAAAAGACTGAAATCAAAACCGGACATGGATTGGGGACTTTGGTTAGACCGTTTTCACACCGGCGCGTAAACGTCTAAAATCAAGGGGCCGCGGGGTTGACGGAGGATTTGCCACCCGTGCGGGAAAGTCCTTCGCGCGCAAGCGAGGAGCCGGGGAGATTTTTCTCCAAGATAAGTTCATACAATATCCGCGCTTGCTGCGGCTTCGCCTGCCGCTCCAGCAGCGCCGCGAGTTCGAGCACCGTGCGGGTCATCCAATAACGACCGTTCGCGCCCAGTTTGGCCGCCTCCGCATCGTTTCGCACAAAGGCTTCGATCATCGGCCACCAGATCGCATACGCGCGGTCGGCGGTTTCGCGTTCCGCGCGATAACGGCCCAGCTTGTAGCCGGCTTCCGCGCGCAGATCGAGCGGCGCGGATTGCAGATCGTATAACCGTTCGTAAATCGAGGCCGCATTGCTGGCGCGGGTGATATCGGACGCCGCCAATGTCGCTTCGGTATCGGCCAGCGCGAGATCCGCGGACAGCGCGTCGGCGAACTGGGGAAACTTATATTGGTTCACGAGCGCTGCGTAGAGCGTGCGCGCACGACCGAACTCATTCATCGAGCGCAGCAGGTTTCCCTGCTTCAAACGCGCATAAAAGATCAGATCGTCATCGGGAAATTTCTTCACCAACTCCTCAAGCGCGTTGTACGCGTCGTTATAGTTGCGCTGATCCGGCCCCTGTCGTTCCGCGTATAAGGCATATCGATACAACGCGTAGGGCGCATATTCGCTCTTCTCAAACTTGTCCGCGAGTTGCCGCATCAGCCGCATCGCGTCCAATATGCGGCCATCGGCATCGGCCGCATCCGCTTCGACGATGTACGAATAAATCGCCGCGTCGGAGCCCGGGAAATCCACGCGTAACTTCGCGAGACGCGCCAGCGCCTCATCGATGTGCGCGCGGTCCTTGAGCGCAAATCCCGCCCGCGCCTGCAGGATCAACGCGTTGCTCGCGATCTCGGATTTCAACACCGGCGACACATCGTCGAGCGCGTGACTCAGCGCCTCGGTCAAGGTCAGCGTCCGAGCCGGTTCGTTATTCTCGAGCGACAGCCGCGCCTGCAGCCACGCCATGCTCACCCGCAGATCCGGCGGCAGGCTTCCTCGCGGCGCGCTCTCGAGCAGACGGTTAACGCGTGCGTACGCCTTCGCCGTTTCGTCGGCCGCTTGAAGCGCTCGCGCGAGATTCCATTCCGCCTGCCAGCGGTTTTGCACGTCGAGCCGTGGATCGCTCGCGAGTTCGTCCAGCACCGTTTCCGCGTTGTCGAGCTGCCCGGATTTGATGGCGGAAAGGATCCGCTGAAACATGAGATCGCCCGCCTGAACACCCGCCGGCACTTCCGCGAGTGCCGCGCCATACGCATCCGCCGCGGTGCGGTAATCGGCGGGGGATTTCCCCACTTCAGCCGCGCGAAAATACGCTTCGGCAATCAACACGCCGAGCTGCGCGTGCGTCTGCCCCGGAGGCAATTCCGCGCGCGCTTTCGATGCCTGCGTCGCCGCGATCCGATAAAATCGCTGCTCCCACGCGGACTCCGTCAATACGCCATAAGCGGCCGCCTTCAGCGGAGAATTAGGGAACTCCGCCAGCAGGCGGGTCGCGTCGTTCTCCGCATCGGCGTATCGCTTGTCCGCAGTATCATCGATCGCCGCCTGCGCGCGGAAAAGCAGCAGGTATTCAAGAATTGGATGCGGCGGCGTCGCGGCGATCAATTGATCCAGCAGCTCCTGGAAATTTTTTTGATTCGCTCCCGTCCGGGATGCGCGCGCCAGCAAACGTAGCGCCACCCGCTGACGGTCGCCGTCGGCGGAGGTGACCAGCAGATTGCGCAACGCCACCCGCCCCACGCTGTCTTCAGCGCCCGCAATCAAACCAAGCAGAAGCTGCCACTCATCGTTCCTGCTCTTTTCCTTCGGCGGGAGTTCCACCAACGCTTTCTGCAAAACTTTTATCGCCTCCGCTCGCTGGCCCAAAAACGCCAGGCCGACCGCCAGCTGGCCGGTCGCGGCGTATGCCTGCGGACTGCCGCCGTTGTCCGCGATGGTTTTCCTCCACGCCAGGAGATTCCGATCGGTCACGTTGCCGGCCATCAGCTTGAGTCGTTGTTGCGCGAGGAGAAACCACGCGCGCTGCGCCTCAAATCCCGCCGCTCCCGCCGCCTCGTAAGCTTGTTGATAAAACGAGCCCGCGTGCGAATCGCCGGTCTCTTCCGCGAGCAATCCTTTCGCGAAAAAATACCACCCGCGATCTTCCGGGCCAACGTCGTCCAGGCCGATCGCCTGCAGCTCCGTTTTCGCCGCATCGAACCGATGATCGCGCGTGGCGATGAGCGCCCGGCGCAACCGCACCGCCGCCGTGGGCAGGCCTGTGAACTTTTCCAGCACGCGGCCCGCCTCCGCCAGCCGGTCCTCCTCGATCAACGCCGTCGCCAGATTGATCGCGACGCGATTGCGCACGTCGGAATCGGTCGCGGGGTTGTCAAAAATTTTCTGATACAAGTCCGCCGCGATGGACGAGAGTCCGAGTTGCAACGCACGCTGCGCGTCGAGTTCGAGGAAGATATCGGAGGAGCTGGCCGACGCCGGCTTGGGTGGAAAAAACGGCGCGGGTTGGGCGGGAGAACCGGTTTGCGCGTCCAGACGCATGAAGCCGGTTGCGGCGGTCAGCACGGTCACAAGCATCCACGATTTCACTACGGAAGCTTTCGGAAAAGGCATGGGTTTGCGGCCACGATGCGGGCCGTGGCCGGAGAGGCAAGACAGCGGACGAGGAGAAACCGCGCGCGTGGCCACCGCTCCTTCCAACATCGGCGGCCTGCGGATCCTTTGGTCAACCCCCGGCGGCTTCCGCTGGGGTTTCGCCGGGCTTGGTCATCGCCACCGGATCGAGGGCGCGGTCCAGCGTGGCCGCGTCGAGCAGGCCTTTTTCCAGGACGACTTCGCGCAGCGTTTTGTTTTTCGCCAGTGCTTCCTTCGCCACCGACGCTGCCGCGTCATAACCGATGTGCGGATTGAGCGCCGTGACCAGCATCAGCGAACGATCCACCAACTCGCGGCAACGCACCGCATCGGCCTCGATTCCGTTGACGCACTGGTCGGCGAAAACGCGCGCGCCATTCGCGAGGCAATGAATCGCTTCGTGCAGCGAGTACGCGATCAGCGGAATCGTCACGTTGAGTTCGAAATGTCCGTCGCGCCCGCACATCGCGACCATCTGCGCGAGACCCTGCGTGTAGATGCAAACCTGCACGAGCATCTCGCTCATCACGGGATTCACCTTCCCCGGCATGATGGAGCTTCCGGGCTGCGTGGCGGGAAGACGGATTTCCTGCAAACCGCTGCGCGGGCCGGAGCCGAGCAGGCGGATGTCGTTGGCGATTTTCGTCAGCGAGACTGCGACCGCCGTGAGCTGGCCCGCAACTTCCACCGCATCGTCGCGCGCCGCCTGCGCCTCGAAGTGGTTGTGCGCTTCATAAAAGAGGATGCCCGTTTTCTCCGTGAGAATGCGGCAGACTTTTCCCGCGAACTCCGGATGCGCGTTGATCCCCGTGCCGACGGCCGTGCCGCCAATCGCGAGTTCGCGCAACGCGACCACCGCTTTCTCGACGCGCGTCGATGCCTTCGACACCTGCGCGGCGTATCCAGAAAACTCCTGCCCGAGCGTCACCGGCGTCGCATCCATCAAATGCGTGCGGCCGATTTTCACGATGCCGTCAAACGCCCCGGCCTTTGCCGCGAGCGCCGCATGCAGATGCTTGAGCGCGGGCTGGAGTTGGTTGTGCAAAGCCAGCGCGACCGACACATGCAGCGCGGTGGGGATGACGTCGTTGGACGACTGGCCGAGGTTCACGTCGTCGTTGGGATGCAACGGCTTTTTCGAACCGATCGGATGACCCGAGAGCTGGCTCGCGCGATTGGCGATGACCTCGTTCGCGTTCATATTGGTCGAGGTGCCCGACCCGGTTTGAAAAACATCGACGGGGAAATGCGCGCCCAGTTCTCCCTGTATCAGTTCGTGGGTGACCGCCTGAATCAGCGCATTTTTCTCGGAGGTGAGCCGGCCAAGTTCGGCGTTGGCGACGGCGCAGGCCTGCTTCACCAAGGCGAGTCCCCGAATGAACGCAGCCGGCATCGGGCGCCCGCTGATCGGAAAATTAAGCACGGCGCGCTGGGTCGAGGCGCCATACAGGGCGTCGTCGGGGACGGGCATTTCGCCCATGGAGTCGCGTTCGGTTCGCATCGCGCAAACTAGCGGTCGCGCTCCGAAACGCAAAAGCGCGCGGCGGAAGCGCCGCTTTCCCGTGATGGCGGTTGCCGCCCGTCCGCCGAAGTTCGTTCTCGAACCGTCCGCCCTTCCCGAAACGGACATCCCCGCGGCGTCCGCCATCGTCGCCCGCAACCTCCTCCCACCCCGGAAACCCCATGTATTCTTTTTTCGAACACGCCGGCGTTTTTCCCGGCTGGAGTCGCGTGACCACTTGCCTGTCCGTCCTCGCGATGGCGGCCCTCGCGCCCGCCGCGCCGGGCTCCGAGCCCGGCTTGCTTTTCTACCTCTCCGGCGAAAATGGCACGACCGCCGACTACGCCGCCAACGGCCACGCGGAGCCGAATTTCTTGAAGGATGTGAACGTGATCGCGGACGGCGCGAAGGGCGCGGCGCTTCGTTGCGAAAACACGCAACGCCTCTCCTACCGGGCGCCAGGAAACATCTACGCGCAACGCGGCACGCTCTCGTTTTTCTGGCGCGCCCGCGACGCCGTCGGGCCGACGGAATTCCCGATCTTCCGCGTGGGCTATGGCGATCACTCGAGCTGGGACATGGTGTGGTTGAGAATCGACTACAACGGTCACGGCTTCGACGCCTTCGTGACCGACATCGACCTGAGCCGCACGCGCGTGTCGGTTGAGATCGACCCCTTCTTCAAACCCGACGAATGGGTCCACCTCGCTCTCACCTGGGACGAAACGCGCGGCATTCGTTTCTTCGTGAATGGAAAACTCGCCGCGGAAAAGAGGCTCGATGCGCCGACGCGCTACGACGCGCAACTCGATCAATTCGGTCCTCACTCACGCATCATCAGCCCGTATCAGGTCCAAAGTGACTACAACTACATGCGAGGCGGCGACGTCGACGAGCTGCGCATCTATGATCGCGCGCTCGCCAACGCGGATGTCGCGGCGCTTGCGAAAGGCGACGCGCTTCCCTCACTCGCGTCGCTGTCCGCACGCACGCTCGCGGACACCGGCACTCGCGCGGAGTGGAATTTTCGATACGGCTGGAATCGCTCCGCCGATCTTCCGCCCGCACTGCCCGCTGGAAAAATAACGAGCGTCCGCAAAGTCGAAATTCACGACGCCTACGACTTGAAGCGCTGGTGGTGGAAAGCCAGCGACGGCATCCGCGAAACCACGTGGCCCGGCGTGTACAACCAATCGCGCCTCACCGGCCGCAATGATTATTTCCATCTGCCCGACTGGGACTGCTACACGCTCTCGGGAAAATCGGTGATCTTCACGCTTCCCAGCGAACCTTGGAATCACTTGGAGATTTCAGGCGGAGCCTGGGGACATCTGACGCTTCTGGAGGGAGAAAAATCTTCGCCGCTTTTCGAGCGTGCGCGCGGGCAGGAAAAAACGGTCAACCAACTGGATCGTGCGCTGACCGGCGGGAAAATCCGGTTCGACAACGTCGAGCAGGAACAACCGATCGGCGAATTCAGCGCGTATTACGTCACCGGCGGCGATCGCGAGCCGGCCGGCGCGCGCGTCCTCGCGTATCGAGTTTCCGGGCACGTGGGTGATCAACCCGGCGTCGCGGCGCTGGCTGACTTCGTGCGTGGCCGTCATGCAGCCGATGAACAAACCTTGATCGTCGCCGAGCCGGCGAACGCACCAGCCACGGAAATCACAGGCGAAAAAATTGCCGGGCTTCCGCTGCTCCACGTTTTGATCCCCGCTCCGGGACGGAAAGCGGCCGCCGGTGGTAATTCGCCTGATTCCGAGGACGACGCGCTCGACGGCATCGCGCTGGACCTGCCGGCGTGGAAGACCAACGCGGACAAACCGGTTTCATTTAACATCCAGATCAAAGATCCGCTCTGGCCCGCGCGCGATCTTTTGGATTTCACGTTCACCACCGATTCGCGGCAGCCGCACACTCTGTGGCTCGACACACGCGACCGCATCCTGCCGGAAGGCCGCGGACTTTATCTGACGATCGCTGCGTCCGAGAATCCCGGATACGTCGCGTCGCTCGCGCCCACGCAAATCCGCCTTGTTTTCAAATCGCGCGCCGATGGCCGCGCCGAACACGAGCTGGATCGCTTCACCCAACTCCGCGACAGCTACGCGATGCTCGTCGAGGAAAGCCCGCGCGACCGCCGCTATCAGCTGTGGATGCGCTTCGAGGATGACCTGAACGATCTTCTGCGCGTCAACCCGACGCATGCGCTGGCGTTGCAATACCAAGCCGACGCATTGCCCGCGTCCTCCCGGCTCGAACTGCCGCAACCCGTGCCGCCCGCGGGCGTTCCGCTGTGGGCCTTTCGCCAGGTCGAGGCGCTGCGGCGATCCGAGGATCTCGTGCTTTGGTACATCGACCATCGGCAAATCGAAAACGGAGAATTCGGCGGCGGCTTGTCCGACGACACCGATCTCACGAACTACTGGCCCGGGCTCGCGTTGATGGGTTGTTCGCCGGAAAAAATCGCCGGCTCGCTCCGCCGCGTGCTCGACGCGTGTTACGCGCACGGGATGTTCACGAACGGCCTGCCAACGATCCAGACCGACGAACTTCACAGCTACGAAGAAGGCATCAACGCGCTCGGGCAAAATCTCATTCTCGACTACGCGAGTCCGCGGCAGATCGAGCGCGCGATGGCGACCGCTCGCGGACTTGCAAGCATCACCGGCATCAACGCGGCGGGTCACCGCCACATCCGGACGTCTTACTACAGTGGTTCACGCATGGCGACCGAGGGCCCGTGGGGCTGGTCGAAACCGTACTCGTATCTCGTGCTCCAACCCGCGCAGTTGCTGGTGGATTTCAACGGCGATCCTGCCGCGCAAAAACTCCTCCTCGAACTCGCCGACGGACTGCTCGCACATCGCGATCCGGCCAAGCCAGAAGAACACCGCTTGCCTGCGGCGATCCAGTTCGAAACGGATGCTGAAGGCAAAGCATCGCGAAGCTTCTCCCCGTGGGCGCTTTTCTGGAATGCCTGGCAATGGACCGGCGAGCGCAAGTATCTCGATCCTCTTTTCGATGGCGGGCCGTCATCGCTCAGCTCGATTAATCCCAATGCGCTCGATCTGCTGAATCTGCGGAAAACCTGGGGCAAGGCGATCGCGAGCGGCGACGACTTCGGCCCGCGGTCCGAGTCGCGCTCCGGGCGTTACTCCCAACAGAATCTGCACTTCGCGTGGCAGGTGAGCGGCGACAAAACCCATCTGGAAAAACTCTACGCGCACCTGATCGAACGCATGGACAAGCGCTGGTACATCAACACCGACGGCAGTCTCTGGATCGATCGCATCAACTTATCCACGAGCGAACTCCAGCGCGCGCGGCTCGGCGGCGTGGCGCTTTCCCGCAACGCGATTTTCCCCGGTCACGTCGTGAGCTGGAATTTTCATTCACCGGCAAACGCGGAAAGCGTCGCGGTCTTGGTTCCGGAATCCACGCCGGAGGCATTCAAGGTCATCGCTTACAACCTCGAAGAGAAACCCGTCACGGCGACGATGACCGGTTGGAATATCGCGCCGGGCGATTGGAAGATCGAGCAAGGCGTCGATACGGACGGCGACGATCGCAGCGATGGCGCGATGCATTCGCGCGAGGTCGCGCTTGAGCGCACGAAGTCGGTCGAGCTGACGTTCCCGCCGCGCGCGGCGAGCGTGATCACGTTTCGAAACATTCGCGCCGGCACGCCGTATCAGAAACGTCCCGACATCGGGATCGATTCGGAAGATGTCGTCGTGAACGATGGAACGATCAGCGTGACATTGCACAGTCTCGGTTCGGTCGCGGCTCCCGCATCGCGGATCGCGCTCGTGTCGGGCGAGGGAAAAATCGTCGCGGAAACGCGAGCACCGGAAATCCCCGCACCGCTCGATTGGAAGCCGAAGACCGCCGTGGTCGTCCTGCGCGTGCCAGCGGGAATCGATTCCGCCGGTTGCTCTGTCGCTATCGATCCGACCGGAGAACTTTTGGAAATCACGACGCGCAACAACGCGGTGAAACTCAAATAGGGTTGGGCCGTGGACTCTCTTTTCCCGGATGAAAACGCGTCGACGGGCTATGCGGATCGGCGCGTCGCAGTTTGTCCGCTGGCAACGCGTCGGGCGTGAACCGTATCTCGCGGATCGCGCCCTTGAACCACGACACCTTGTTCTGGCGCACGCCGATCGAGGTGCGGCCCGACAAATCCATCGGCTCGAATTGAACCTCTCCGCCGCACTCCTTCACGCCATCCACGAAATGCGTCATGTGACCGTCGGCATAGGTGAGCGCGACCCAATGCCAGCCGCCGAGCGGGTGCGTGAGCGTGCGATCGATCAACGTCAATCGGTGCCCGGCATTTGAATACAGGAACGTGTCGAGACACCAGTCGCCGTCATTCAGGACGCGAATCTCGATCAACAGACGGCGCCCTTTTTCGTCCTGGAGATGCAGGCAGCGCTGCTCGGGGAGTCCGCCGGCTTCGGGCTTGAAAAGCATTTCGATGGTGAACCGGTTCCAGTTGCCAATCGCGATTGCAGGCACGAGCAAGCCGTCAGCTTTTCCGTCGAACTGAACCTCGTTCTGCCCGCCGCTTTTCGAGAGGACGGGTTTCCCCCAAATCTCTGCCGGAGTACCGGAGATGTGATCGAGGCTGTTGAGCGCCCAAACGGTTTCTCGCGGCGCGGCGTTCGCTCGCGCTTGAAGTGCGGTGATGAGCAAAATGGCGACGCAACTGAGGCGAATGAGAGGAAGCGGCATGCGGGGTGCGTCGCATCAAGAGAGCGCCGCTCGTTTTCGCAAGACTTGCCACGAGCTCGGAGGATCGCGGCGCCCGACCCGGTCAGAAACGCAGGCGATTATTCACGTGGCCACAGCGCGGGCACTCGCACGAATCGGGCTGACCGGCGGCGGCGTAAAGGTGGTTGCATCGCGCGCACATGAAAGTGGATTTGCGGCGGGCGTGCTCGAAGAGGCCGTGATCGCGACGGTCATAAAACATCCACAGGCCGAGAAAAAGAGCGGCGACAAGCAGACAGTAGATGACGGTGGCAGTGGCGAGGTCCATGGCGCGTGTCAGCGTGCGAGAGGAATTTCGGCGGCAGCGGTTTTCGACGAGTGCGCCTTTTGCCAGTGCGGGTGCGCGGTGATCCCATACGAGCGGCCGCATTGGCGGCAATTGGCCTTCTGCAGCTCGAAAGGCACGGGAATATTGAATGCGAGAAGGATGGCCGCGACGGGGCTCAACGTCCGCACCGCTCCATCGCTCGATCCACAATGCGGGCATTTCAAGATGCCTTCGGACTCTGCGGGCGCGTCGAGAATCAAGCGCGCGTCCGCCACGTTTTCGTCGGGAACGGCGACTTTAATCCCGCCGATCGCGGGAGCCCAGAGCCAGTTCATCGACACGGTATTCGCGTCGCGGATCTCCACTTCGATGCCGGCGCTTTCCAAGCGGGCGGCGGCGAGCGACGCCTGTTCCGAGTTAATGAATGCAGCAACGACCTTCATGGCTGGTGAACGAACTATCGGTCGCAAAGCGCGGGCTCGCGAATATTCTTTGAGCGAAAAGCTGTGAAAAATGGCCGCAAAAAAAACGCGCCGAAGAAAACTTCGGCGCGTTTGAAACTGAGGGCGAGTGATCGCTTAGGCGTTGGCCTGACCTTCGGCCGCGGGAGCAGGCGTGGCTTCAGCCGCGGGAGCTGGTGCGGCTTCCGCTGCGGGAGCGGCGGCCTTCTTCTTGCTCTTCTTGGCGGGCTTGCGGCTCTTTTTGTAGCCGGGATCGTCCGCCTTCACGAGTTCGATGAGCGCCATTTCGGCGGCATCGCTGGCGCGTTTGCCGAGCTTGTAGATGCGGGTGTAGCCGCCGTTGCGATTGGCGAACTCCTTGTGCTTTTCGTTGAAGAGCAGCGTGACCGCGGTCTCATCGCGGACGTCCTTCAAAGCGAGGCGGCGGAGATGAAGAGCATCCTTTGGCTCAGTCTTGGCCGAGGCTTGTTTGGCCTTGGTGATGACCTTCTCGACGAAGGGGCGGAGGGCCTTGGCTTTGGTCACCGTGGTCTTGATACGACCGTGGGTGATGAGCGAAGCGGCCATGTTGGAAAGCATCGCGGCGCGATGTTCACGGGTGACGCCGAGGGAGGCGTGGTGTTTATTGTGACGCATTGTGTTTTATGTTTTTGACGGCTCCCGATCGGCAATCCGGTCGCAGCGTGGGGCGGCAGCGGACGGCGCGAGAGTCGAAATTAGTAGCGAGTAGTGAGTAGCGGGTAGCGAGTAGAACGGCGGCAGCGAGGGGCGAGCTGATGCTCGCTACTCGCCACCCACTACTCGCTACTTCCTTAGAGGTCCTTCTTCGAATCGAGGAGGCGTTCGTCGAACTTCATGCCAAGCGAGAGGCCGAGGGCTTCGAGCTTGTCCTTGATTTCGTTGAGCGACTTCTTGCCGAAGTTGCGGTACTTGAGCATCTCCTGCTCGGTCTTCATCGCGAGCTCGCCGACGGTGGTGATGTTCGCGTTGTTCAAGCAGTTCGCGGCGCGAACGGAGAGCTCGATTTCGTTGACCGACATGTTGAGGAGCTTGCGGAGCTTGTTCTGCTCTTCGCTGACCTCGCTGGTCTGGGTGTCGAAATTATACTCTTCGTTGCTGACGCGGTTGAAGACGTCGAGGTGGTGAGCCAGGATCGAGGACGCCTGTTTAAGGGCATCGTCTGGATTGATGCGGCCATCGGTCCAGATTTCGAGGATGAGCTTGTCGTAGTCGGTGATCTGACCGACGCGGGTGTTCTCGACCGAGTACTTCACGAGACGAACAGGCGAGAAGAGCGAGTCGATCGGGATGACACCGATGGCTTGTTCTTCTTTTTTGTTCTGCTCACCAGGATAGTAACCACGACCGGTCTTGATCTCGACCTCGGCTTCAAACGAACCGCTCTTGTCGAGGGTGCAGATGACCTGGTCGGGATTGACGATCTTGATGTTGGCGTCGGCTTGGATGTCACCGGCGGTGACTGCACCGGCTTTGGAGGCCTTGATGGAGAGCGTGATCGCGTCGCGTTTTTCGGCGACGATCAGAACCTTCTTCAGGTTGAGGACGATGTCGGTGACATCTTCCTCAACGCCGTCGATGCTCTGGAACTCGTGGTTAACGCCCTCGATCTTGATCGAGGAGATCGCCGAGCCCTCGATGGAGCTCAGGAGGACGCGGCGCAACGAGTTGCCGATGGTGTGGCCGTAGCCGGCTTCGAATGGTTCGGCGATGAACTTGCCGTAAGTAGGCGTAGCGCCTTCTTCGACCTTGGTGAGCTTGGAGGGAAGTTCGAACTTTCCGAGGCGTTTGGGCATGGCGTGTAGGAGATTTCTTTAAGGATGGATTGCTCGGACGAAAAACTCAGAAGCGTGAGTAAAACTCGACGATGATCTGCTCGTTGATGCCGGGCTCCATCTCGTCGCGATTGTGGAGGCGGTTGACGACGGCCTTGAAAGCCTCGGCGTTCAGCGTGAGCCAGCCGGGGACGTTACGGGCCCGGTTTTCTTCGAGGAAGCGGGTGGCGACCTGGCGGGAGCCGGGGGCGTTCTTCACTTCGATCTCGTCGCCGGCTTTCACGGTGTAGCTCGCGATGTCGACCTTGTGGCCGTTGACGCGGATGTGTCCGTGATTGACGAACTGGCGGGCGGCGGCGCGGCTCTTGGCGAAACCAAGGAGATAAACGACGCTGTCGAGGCGGGTCTCGAGGAGCTGGAGGAAGCGGGTGCCGGTGACGCCGCGCTCGCGCTTGGCAGCCTCGAAGGTGCGGCGGAACTGACGCTCAAGCAGGCCGTAGGTGTAACGGAGCTTTTGCTTTTCGTTCAGACCGACGGCGTACTCGGAGAGTTTGCGGCGGAGCTTGGGGCCGTGCTGGCCGGGAGGGAAGTTGCGTTTCTCGAAAGCCTTCGTCGCGCCGAAGATCGGCACGCCGAAACGACGGCTGATGCGAGTGGTTGGACCTGTGTAACGAGCCATGGTCGGATGATTTTAGATTATTAAAGGTAGTGGATTATTCCTTACACGCGACGGCGCTTGCGAGGGCGGCAGCCGTTGTGGGGGATGGGGGTCACATCGATGATCGAGGTGATCTCAAGGCCGATCGCTTGAAGCGCGCGGACGGCGGAATCGCGACCGAGGCCGGGACCGCTGAGCTTGATGACAACGTCCTTCAAGCCGTGCGACATGGCGTTACGGGCGGCGTCTTGAGCGACGACCTGCGCGGCGTAAGCGGTGGATTTGCGGGAGCCGCGGAAATTGCATTTGCCGGCGCTCGACCAGGCGATGACCTGACCGCGGGCGTCGGTGATCGAGACGATCGTGTTGTTGAACGAGGCGAGGACGTTGACGACACCCGAGGTGACGTTCTTGGAGCCCTTGGCTTTGCGAACCTTGATCGCACCGATCTCTTCTTTGAGGAGATCTTCAGCGGTAGGCTGCTTGGCGACGCCACCGACGAGCTCGACCGGCTTTTCAGCAGGGGCGGCCGGGGCAGCGCCTTCAGTGCCTTCCTTCTTGGCTTTCGGAGCGCGAGCAGGCTTTTCAGCGGCAGGTGCGGTTTGATTTTCGGCGCCAGCGGCGGCGGGGACAGCGTCCTTCTTAGGAGCTTTCTTGGGAGCGGATTTTTCTTCGGCCATGGCGGGAGATTATTATTTGGCGGGAGTTGGCTTGGACACGCCGACGGTGCGACGGGGGCCCTTGCGGGTACGGGCATTGGTGCTCGTACGCTGACCGCGGACCGGAAGGCTGCGGCGATGGCGGACGCCACGGTAGCAGTTGATGGCCTGAAGGCGCTTCAAGTTGCCGGTGATCTCGCGGCGGAGATCGCCCTCAACCACCCATTTGTGCTCGGTGATGATGTGGAGGATCTTGTTGAGCTGTTCTTCCGTGAGCGCGTCGGCGCGCTGGTTCGGATCGATACCGGCTTCTTGGACGACTTGATCCGCGCGTTGCGGGCCAATGCCGTAAATATAGCGGAGGGAGATCGCGACTTTCTTTTTCGCGGGAATTTCTACACCGAGGAGACGTGGCATATAGTTTCTAGTTGAGAGGGTTTAGTTGAGAATGATGAAAGCTGACGTGAACGCGCGACCTAAGGTTGGTTGGGCGCGGAGGAAAGTGTGTTGAGCGGACGCGGGATCGTGAGGATTTCGGGACCCGTTTCTGTCGTGAGCACCGTGTGTTCGAAGTGTGCGGAGGGCGTTCCATCCGTGGTGACGACAGTCCAGCCGTCGCCCAGCGTCTTCGTTTTGTATCCACCCAGATTGACCATCGGTTCGATCGCGAGCGTCATGCCGGGCTTGATCTTTTCTCCCGAGTTGCGACGGCCGAAATTAGGAATCTGGGGCTCTTCGTGCATCGAAACGCCGACGCCGTGACCAACCATGTCGCGAACGACGCTGAAGCCGTGTTTTTCGACGTAGGTTTGAACCGCGTGTGAGATGTCGCCGATGCGATTGCCAACGATGGCTTGCTGGATGCCGAGATCGAGAGCTTCTCGACTGACGCGAAGGAGTTCTTCAATGCGCGGAGCGACCAGTCCGACCGGCATCGTGTAGGCGTTGTCACCAATATAGCCGTTGTAGTGAACGACCACATCGAGCGAAACGATGTCACCGTCTTTCAAGATACGCTTCAGGGAGCCAATGCCGTGCACGACTTCGTCGTTAACGGAGATACAGGTGTACGAGGGATACGCCGGATGACGCGGGCCGAGTTTATAGCCGTAACAGGCACTCCGGGCTCCGTACTGCTCGATCATATGTCGGGCAGCTTGATCCAAGTCGTAAGTAGAAATGCCGGGCTGAACCTTCGTTTTAAGATGGTCCAGTACCAGCGCGGCGATTGCACAGGCTTCACGCATGCGCGCGATCCCCTCTTTGTTTTTGATGGGAATCATATCAGGCCGCCAGCGCGCCGAGCTCAACCAGCGTGAGACCGAGCGCGCGGTAATGATCGACGATGGGCCCCGACGGATTTTCCGCGACGATCAAGCCGTTCAGGCTTTCGTCGCGGGCGTCGAGCCACTCGTCGAATACTTTTGCTTGGAGCAGCGTAGCCGGGAATCCGCTCAAGGCGAAACCCGCATCAGGTTTGCGCGTCCAGAACCAGCGGCGCATGAGCGCGAGCGTGGATTCTTCAGCGAGGGGTTTGCCCTGCTGAGCAAGACGTTCGGCGGTGAGGCCAAGCGGCGTGCGGCGCGAAATCTCTTGTCGCAAAAGGACGACAGGAGAGACGTGCTCAATATTCAAAGAACGGAGCTGATCCATTAAGTTTTCCGAGGGAGAACCGGGCGAATCAGCAATGACTAACTTAATTTTGGCGGGAGCGCCGAAATAAGAAAAGAGGTCGGAAAATGCACCCACTTCGTTCGAAGTAAAGAACGAATTAGGGCTGATGAAGAAACTTCGCGGCCCACGCTATGATGCCGACCAGGAAGATCGCGCCGAGCACGAGCCAAAGCTTGCCGACTGTTTTCATGTCGGCGGCTTCGCCGATCGCGCTGGCAGTCGAGGCATTGCGGGCGCGCACGCGGCCTTTCTTAAGGAAGCCATCGTAGTGACGCTGCAGGAGGAAGGTCTCCACTTGCTTCATCGTATCCAAGATGACGCCGACCGTAATCAGCATGCCGGTACCGCCAAAGAAAACGGCGATACGCTGAGGAACGGAAAGTTCGAACAGCAGAATGTCCGGCATGACCGCAATGATCGTCAGGAAGATCGCGCCCGCGAGTGTCATGCGGGTCATGATGAAATCGAGGAAGTTCGCTGTCGGCTGGCCGGGGCGGACGCCCGGGATATAGCCGCCGTACTTCTTCAGATCGTCAGCGATCTGGATCGGTTTGAACATCACCGAAACCCAGAAATAGCTGAAAAACAGGATCAGGAAGGTCATGAACGCGTAGTACGTCCAATGGCCGCGAAGGAGATTGTTCGAGGCTTCGATCAGCCATTTCCAATTCATCGTGGCGCCAAGCCACGAGAAGATTTGCTGAGGGAAGAGAAGAATCGCGCTGGCGAAAATGACGGGCATGACGCCGGAATAATTAACCTTGAGCGGAAGGAATGAGCTCTGCCCTCCCATCACTTTGTTTCCGACGACGCGCTTGGCGTATTGGACCGGGATCTTTCGCTCGCCTTGCACCACCATGATGATGCCCATGGTCACCAGGACGAATAGGCCAACCATCACGAGTCCTTCGATGGGACCGAGTTTCGCGACACCGATCGGCGCGAAGAAAAGTTGGTAGGTGGCCGTGGCCGCGCCGGGGATGTCTTGAAGAATGCCGATCGTAATCAGCAACGAGACGCCGTTACCGATGCCTCGTTGGGTGATCTGTTCGCCGAGCCACATCAGCAACATCGTGCCCGCCGTCATGAAGGTGACCGAGGTGATCAGAAACCACACCTTCGAAGATTCGATCACGATCGATCCGTAGGTATTAACATCGTAACCGCTGAAGAGTCGGGCGGGATTTTCAAGGGTCGCGATCAGTAGCGCGCCTTGGATGATACAAATGATAACCGTCGCGTAGCGAGTGTACTGGGTGAGCTTCTGACGGCCGACGTCCCCTTCTTGCTGGAGACGGCTGAGCATCGGCACCACTGCGGTCATCAATTGGAAAATGATCGACGCACTGATGTAAGGCATGATGCCCAAGGCGCAGACGGCGCCCTTCAGAAGCGCTCCGCCCGTGAACATATTATATAAACCGACCATCGATCCCGAGCCGGCCGCGGTTTGGGCTGCGAAGAAATCCTGCAATGGCTTCGGATCGATGCCGGGGAGCGGGATATGCGCGCCGACGCGCGCGACGAACAGGAGGGCCAACGTGTAGAAAATGCGTGAGCGTAGCTCGGGAATTTTCAGCGAGTTCGTGAATGCGGAGAGCACTGGTGTGGGGAGGATGCGGTTGTGATGCGGGACCCGGCTTGGAATTCAACCGGCACGCGCGAGAGCGGGCACCGGTTGAAGGCTACCAATCAAACGTTGCCTGACTCAGGCGCTGACGGCCTGGCCGCCGGCCTTCTCGAGTTTCGCCTTGGCAGACTCGGAGAACTTCGCGGCGGTTACCTTCAAAGCGCGGGTGATTTCGCCATCGCCCAGTACTTTCAATGCGCGGCCGTCGGCACGGACGAGACCGTGCTGCGCGAGAACCTCGGAATTCACCTCCGTGATCGAGTCGTCTAGCTTCGCGAGGTCACCGACGTTGACCGTCGCGTACGTGACGCGGAAGTTGTAATTATTGAAACCGCGATGGGGCAGTTTGCGGTACAGAGGCATCTGACCGCCTTCAAAGCCAGGGCGGATGCTGCTGCCGGAGCGAGCGGACTGGCCTTTGCCACCGCGTCCGGAGGTCTTGCCGTGGCCGCCGCCTTCGCCGCAACCAACACGTTTTTTGCGGTGCACGGCACCGGCTACATTCTTGAGTTCGTGGAGTTTCATAGGATTCCTAGAGGCGCCCCGCCGGTCGTGCGGCGGGACTCGGATTAAAGATTAAAAAGACTGTCTGGCCGCCGGAGCCTTTAACGGTGAACGCTCAGCGGGGACTACCCCGTTGAGCGTCAGTTAAAACCGAGCAGCGGCGATGAACGGAAACGCTTAGGCGGTGGCCTTGCGGATGTTTTTGATTTCCTGCGCGAGACGCAGCTTCAGCAGGCCATTGAGGGTCGCATTCACGACGGCGATGTGGTTGCTGGAGCCCATCGATTTCGTGAGGACGTTCTTGATGCCGGCGGCTTCAAGGACGGCGCGAACGCCGCCACCAGCGATGAGGCCGGTACCGGAGGTTGCCGGCTTGAGGAGGACGCGGCCGCCATCGTATTCGCCGAGGACATCGTGCGGGATCGTGTCTCCCTTGATCTTCACGTTGACCATGCGTTTGTGCGCGTTGGCCGTGCCCTTCTTGATAGCGTCAGGGACTTCGTTGGCCTTGCCATAGCCGATGCCGACATTGCCCTTCTGGTCGCCGACAACGGCGAGCGCAGAAAAGCTGAAACGACGGCCGCCTTTAACGACCTTGGCGCAACGGTTGATGAAGACGACCTTCTCAACCATCTGCGGGCCATCGGAGGGGGCGGCTTCTTGCTGACGATCACGGCGGGGGCCGCCGCGGTTAAAACCGTCGCGACGAGGACCGCGGTTATCGCGGTTTTGTCCATCGCGATTGTGGCCGCCCGAAGGAGCGGGCGACGACGGAGCGGGGACAGGAGGAGTGGTTTCCGTGCTCATGATTAGAATACGAGACCGCCTTCGCGGGCGGCGTCAGCGAATACTTTGACTTTACCGTGATAAGGGGCGCCTGAGCGGTCGAAAACGACTGAGCTGAGGCCGGCTGCTTTGGCTTTGGCGGCGAAGGCAGCACCGAGGGCTTTTGCTCCGGCGACGTTGGCCGCGAGCTTCTGCTTGCGGAGTTCGGCGTCGAGGCTGGAGAGAAACACCAAGGTGGTGGCGTTGTCGTCGTTGATGGCTTGCGCGTAGGCGTGTTTGCCGGTGAAGCGGATGGCCAGACGTGGGCGGATTGCGGTGCCTTGGACCTTCTTGCGAATTCTCCAGCGGCGTTTCTGGAGGAGGTCGGCTTTGCGATTGTTGCTCATTTAAATAGTGAGTTTGGGATTTGGAATGACGTGCGAGAGCTGGGAAAATAGCGGCGACTAGGCGGCGATTTTTAATGCTCCTGCAGGCATCCCGATTAGGTCCGTTAGGCGACCGTTTTGCCTTCCTTGCGGCGGACGCGTTCGCCGACGATACGGACACCTTTGCCCTTGTAAGGCTCGGGTGGGTAATAGGCGCGGATGTTGGCGGTCACGGCGCCGACGAGCTGCTTGTCGCAACCCTCAACCTTGACCTTGGTCTGGTCGGTGACGGTGATTTTGATGCCTTCCGGAATGTCGAAAAGGATCGGGTGCGAGTAGCCGAGCGCGAGGTCGAGCTGTTTGCCTTTGAGGTTGGCTTTGAAGCCGACGCCTTGGATTTCGAGGTCCTTGACGTAGCCTTCGGTGACGCCTTTGACCATGCCGGCGATAACCGAGCGGGCGGTGCCAAACATGGCGCGAGCGAAACGAGAATCATTCGCCGGAGAGAAGGTGATCTTCTTGTCGGCGACGACGATCTTCACGTCGGGCGCGAAGTGTTTGGAAACTTTACCCTTGGGACCTTCAACGAGTACGACGCCGTTGGTGACGGCGACCTTGACCTTGTCGGGAATGGGAACGGGGACTTTGCCGATGCGGGACATATGTGCGGGCTCCTTGATTACCAGACGTTGCAGATGAGCTCGCCGCCGACCTTCTCGCGGCGGCAGTCGCCGTCCTTGAGAACGCCCTTGGAGGTCGAGAGAATGCCGATGCCGAGTCCGTTGAGGACGCGGGGAATCTCGGAGTAGCGATAGTAGAGGCGACGACCTGGCGTGGAGACACGCGTGAGGTTGGTCAGCGCCGGCGCGCTTTCCACGTACTTCATTTTCACGACGAGGGTCTTATGGCCCTGTTTGTCGGTGCTGTTGCTATGGTCTGTGACATAGCCTTCGGCTTTGAGGATGCCTGCGATGGCCTCCTTGAGAGTGGAGTGCGGGATGACGCACTCGGCGAGACCGGCCTTCGACGCATTGCGGAGGCGGGTCAGGAAATCACTGATTGGATCAGTCATGGTGGATGTTTGTTGGATGCCTGCGGGTCATATCCGACTCCCGGAGGCGAAAAGGATTACCAGGAGGACTTCGTGACGCCAGGGATCTTGCCGGCGAGAGCGAGTTCGCGGAAGGTGATACGCGAGACGCCGAAGCGGCCGATGAAGGCGCGTGGACGGCCGCTCATGGAGCAGCGGTTGCGAACGCGTTCGACGGCCGAGTTCTTGGGAAGCTTTTGGAGCTTCTTCTGCGCGGAGTAGAATTCTTCGTCGTTAGTCGCCGGGTTGGCGAGGATGGCCTTGAGCTCGGCGCGCTTGGCACCGAATTTGGCAGAGAGGGCGATACGCTTCTTGTTGCGTTCGATGGCGGACGTTTTCGGCATGGCGAGAGTCGGTTAAAATTAAGCTGCTGTCTTGGTGGGCGCGGCAGGCTCGGTGCGGCGGAAGGGCATGCCGAGGAGTTTAAGGAGTTCGCGGCCTTCTTCGTCGTTCGTCGCGGTGGTGACGATCGTGACATCGAGCCCCATGCTCTTCTTGACGTTTTCCACGGTGATTTCCGGGAAGATCGTGAAGTCGGCGACACCGAGGTTGTAGTTACCCTGACCGTCGAGCTTCGGCGAGACGCCGCGGAAGTCGCGGATGGTCGGGAGGGCAACGGAGAGAAGGCGGAAAAGAAATTCCCACATGGCATCGCCACGGAGGGTGACAAATGCGCCAACGACCTGGTTGGGCTTCAGTTTGAAATTGGAGATCGCCTTCTTGGTCTTGGTCAGGACGGGCTTCTGACCGGCGATGAGGCCGAGGTCGCGAGCGGAGTCAGCGATCTGGTTCTTATCGGCATCGGCATCGATACCGGTATTGAGCACGACTTTCGTGATCTTCGGGACCTGATGTTTGTTGGCGTAGCCGCGGCTCTTGGTGAGCTCGGGAATGATTTGCTCTTTGTAGAGCTTCTTGAGGACGGGAGTGTAGGTGCTGCTCATTGGTGCGAGGCCGTCGGATTTCCGACCCGACGGCATTTGAGAGTGTTTTTAGAGGAAAAGGGGCGAAATAACGCATCACGCGGGAATGCGTGGCAAGCGTGATTTCGCCCTGCGGATTTTTGACGGAGGCTTAGGCGGTTTTCTTGGCCCGCTTGCTCGCGTCGAAGGTCGATTGAAGCATCAGATTCGAGACGTGGACCGAGCCTTCGCGCTCGATGATCGCACCGTTGGGGTGCTGCTCGGATTTTTTGACGTGTCGTTTGAGCATTGCGACGCCTTCGACGACGGCGCGGTTTTTCGCGGAGCGAAGCTCAAGGATCTTGCCCGACTTCCCTTTATGAGAACCGGCGATGACGACGACTTGGTCGCCGCGTTTGACGTGGAATTTCGTGGCCATGTTAGAGAACCTCCGGAGCGAGGGAGATGATCTTCATGAAGTTCTTCGCACGCAGTTCGCGGGCGACAGGGCCGAAGATGCGGGTGCCCTTGGGATTGTTGGCCGCGTCGATGATGACGATGGCGTTGCTGTCGAAACGCAGGTAGCTGCCATCCGCGCGGCGGACGGGGGCTTTGGTGCGGACGACGACGGCTTTGGCCACTTCACCTTTTTTGACGGTGGCTTCGGTCGCACTGGCCTTGATGTGGACAGTGATGACGTCGCCGACGCCTGCAGTGGTGGTGTTCTGGCCTTTTTTGCTGATCATCGCGGCGCGACGGGCACCGGTGTTATCAGCAACTTCGAGAATGGAGCGCAGTTGGATCATGACGCGTAAACCTAAGGAATGGAGTTAGGCGGGCGCTCAGGCCTGCGTGGTTTTGGTGGGAACGGTGGCGGCGACATCCTGTTCCGTGATGGCCTGGCCGGCGATGACGGCGGCTTCGATCACGCGGATAATGCGCCAGCGCTTGAGGCGGCTGATGGGGCGCGTTTCCATGATCTCGACCTTATCGCCGACCTTGGTCTCGTTCTTCTCGTCGTGGACGTGCACGACGGTCTTACGATTGACGACCTTATGGTAGAGAGGATGGGGAGTCTTGAAAGGGACGGTGACTTTGACGGACTTGTCGCCGGAGCGGCTGCTGACGAAGCCAATGAGGTCTTTGCGTTTGTTACGGGTCGAGGAGGACATGATCGGATGGGACTAGCGGCGCCCTCAGGCAGCCTTGGCTTTCTTTTGGTTCAGGATGGTCTCGAGGCGGGCTACGTCCTTGCGGAGAGCGCGAATCGTGTGGGTCTTTTCGACCTGACCGGTGTTCTTTTTCAAGCGGAGCTGGAGGAGCTCAGCGCGAACATCGATTAACTTGGACTGGATCTCGGCGGGAGCGAGATCGCGGATTTCTTTGGAAGTCATGGTGCGTCTTGGTTGGGACGGTTGTGGTTAGACAGCCGTGCCTTCACGCACGATGAAACGGCAGTGGAAGGGCAGCTTGGCGTCGGCGAGGCGGAAGGCCTCCTTGGCAACGGTGGTGGGAACGCCGGAGAGTTCGAAGAGCACGGCGCCTGGCTTGATGACGGCGACGTAATACTCGACCGGGCCTTTACCGGAACCCATGCGGGTTTCGGCCGGTTTCTTGGTGACGGGCTTGTGGGGGAAAACGCGAATCCAGAGTTTGCCCTTGCGCTTCAGGTGGCGCGAAATGGTGACGCGGGCCGCCTCAATCTGCTGACCGGTCATCGGTCCGCGGGTGAGGGATTGAAGGCCGTATTCACCGAAGGCGAGCGTGTTGCCGCGCTTGGCGTTGCCGGAGCGCGAGCCTTTTTGGGATTTGCGGAATTTGGTACGTGCGGGTGCGAGAGCCATGGGAGTGTATTCTCCTTAAAAGATTGGTCCGGAAGTGGATCAGGCGGCGGGTTCAGCCTCTTTTTTGCAGATCCAGCATTTGACGCCGATCTTGCCGAAAAGGGTGCGGGCTTCGAAGAAGCCGTAGTCGATGTTCTCGCGGAGGGTGTGCAAGGGCACGCGGCCTTTGCGCTGCCACTCGCGGCGGGCGATGTCGGCGCCACCGAGGCGGCCGGAGCACTGGATACGGATGCCTTCGGCGCCGAGGGTCATGGCCATTTCAACGGCCTTCTTCATGGCGCGGCGGAACGCGATACGGCGTTCGAGCTGGAGGGCGACGTTCTCAGCGACGAGCTGGGCTTCGATCTCGGGCTTCTTCACCTCTTGGATGTCGAGGAGGATCTCTTTGCCGGTGAGCTTGGAGAGCTCTTCCTTGATCTTCTCGATTTCCTGGCCCTTGCGTCCGATGACGATGCCGGGGCGGGCGGTGTAAATTTTGACGCGGACGCGGTTCGAGGCGCGCTCGATGAAGATGCGCGGCACGGAAGCCTGCTTCAGCTTCTCCATGAGTTTCTCACGGATGATCTGGTCCTCAAGGAGGAGCTTGGGGAAGTCCTTCTTGGTCGCATACCAGCGGGACTGCCAGTTACGGCGGACGGCAAGGCGGAAGCCGATTGGATTAGTCTTTTGGCCCATGGTAGGAAATTAGTTCGAGTTGCCGTCCGACAGGACGATCTTGATGTGGGACATCTTCTTGCGGCGGGGCATCGCCGTGCCGCGGGCACCGGCTTTGAAGCGCTTGAGGACGGGACCGTTTTCAACGATCGCGCTCTTCACGACGAGGGTATCGGCGGAGAGGTTGTTATTGTTCTCAGCGTTCGCGATGGCGGACTTGAGGGTCTTGACGATCAAACGCGCGGACTTGCGCGGGATGAGCGTGAGGAGATCGACCGCTTCATTGGCCTTGCGGCCTTGGACGGTACGAACGACTTCGCGCACCTTTTTAGGGGACATGCGCGCGTAGCGAGTGATTGCTTGGACTTCCATGGTTTTGAGATTCCTTCGATGACGGAGGCGACAGCAGGGCCGTGATGAACACGGCCCCCTGCCCTTTTGGTTGGTTGGTTAAACTTAAATTTCCTTACGGGTCATGCCGCCATGGCCTTTGAACACGCGGGTGAGCGCGAATTCGCCGAGCTTGTGGCCGACCATGTTCTCGGTGACGTACACGGCCACGAAGGCCTTGCCGTTGTGAACACTGAAGGTGTGTCCGATGAAATCGGGGGTGATGGTCGAGCGACGCGACCACGTCTGGATGGGTTTCTTGGCGCCGGCTTTGACCGCCTTCTCGATTTTTTCGAGCAGGTGATAGTCAACGAAGAAGCCTTTTTTGATGGAACGTGCCATGGTACGAAAGTCTCAGGGTTACTTCTTACCACGTGGCTTGCGGCCGTTGTGGTGGGTGATGATCTGGCTGTTCGAGAGCTTCGAACGACGACGGGTCGGGAAGCCTTTGGCGAGCTGGCCCCATGGGGACACGAGCTGTTGCCGACCGCCACCACCCTTGGATTTGCCCTGACCACCACCGTTGGGATGGTCGACGGGATTCATGGCAACGCCGCGTACATGCGGACGTTTGCCGAGCCAGCGGCTGCGGCCGGCTTTACAGAGGGATTATTTGTTGTGGTCGCCATTGCCGACGATACCGATCGTCGCGCGGCATTTGGCGTTCACGCGGCGAAGCTCGCCCGAGGGCATCTTGAGCGTCGCTTGTCCCTCTTCGATCGCGACGAGTTCGAGGGACGAACCGGCGGTGCGGGCGATCTGGGCGCCGCGGCCAGGAACGAGCTCAACATTGTGGAGCTTCGTCGAGGGCGGGATGATCGCCAGGGGGAAGTTATTACCGACGAGGAAATCGTTGGTCGTGGCTTTGTCCGACGCGATCACGGTTTGGCCAACAACGATGCCTTCGGGAGCGAGAATGTAGCGTTTCTCGCCGTTCGGGTAAGAAACAAGCGCGATGTTCGCCGAGCGATTAGGATCGTATTCGAGCGCCTGGACCTTGGCGGGCTGATCGAGGATGTCGCGTTTGAAGTCGATGATGCGGTAGAGCTGCTTGTGGCCACCGCCGCGATGGCGGGAAGTTACGCGACCGTAGGCGTTGCGTCCGCCGGTCTTGTGCTTGGGCTCGGTGAGGGCGCGCTCAGGGCGCTTGCTGCTGACGCCATCGGCCGTGTTCAGCGAGGTAAAGCGCTGGGCGGGCGTGAGCGGGCGGCTGAAAGGTTTGATTGCCATGGTGGTGTTTCTCCGCGGGCGGGATTAGACGAGCTCGATCTTGTCGCCAGCTTTAAGAGTCACGATCGCCTTCTTGTAGTCGGAGGTCGTGGTTGGGCGGCCGTTGCGGGCTTTTTTATTTTTACCGCGGTAGTTTTGGATGTTCACGCGTGTGACCGAGACCTTGAAGGTCTTTTCAACGGCTTCAGCGACGGTGTATTTGGTGGCGCTGGGGAAAACTTCGAACGTGTACTGGCCGAGTTCGGACGACAGCTTGTTCGATTTTTCCGTCAGGCGGACGAGTTTGAGAACGTTATTGGCGTTCATGATTTACCTCCGGAGACGCGGGCGATGATTTTTTCGAGAGCCGCCGTAGAGACGATGATCTTACGGTATTTGGCCAGATCGAGGGTGTTAAGCTTGGAAGCTTCTTGAAGAGAAACGCGGCAGATGTTGCGCGCGGCGCGGGATGCCTCGAGGGAGAACTGGGCGTCGACGATGAGCACTTTGCCTTCGGGAGCGATCAAGCCGATGATTTGATTGATCGCCTTGGTCTTGGCGGTCGGAGCTTGGAAGCTCTCGATCACGTCGATCTCGCCAGCAATGGCGCGATCGAAGAGCGCGCGGGAGAAAGCGAGGGCCTTCACCTTATTGTTGATTTTCTTCGAGTAGTCGCGGGGCTTCGGGCCGAAGACGACGCCACCACCGACCCAGAGGGGCGAGCGGATGGAGCCGGCGCGGGCGCGACCGGTGCCCTTCTGGCGCCAAGGTTTTTTGCCACCACCGCGGACTTCGCCGCGGGTTTTGGTGGAGTGCGTGCCGAGGCGCGCATTGGCGTTGATGGCGACGATGACATCTTTAACGGCTTGAAGACCTTTATCGCCTTCGAACGTCGGGATTCCGAAGTCCTGCTCGCGGGAGGAGGTGCCGTCGGGTGTGAAAACTTTGAGATTCATGGGCTGGTTCCTCGTAGGTTATGCTTGGCGGGCCTGGCCCTTGATGGCCGTGCGCACGATGACATCATCGCCGTTGGCACCGGGGACGGCACCCTTCACGAGGAGGATGTTTTTGTCGGCGATAACCTTCACGATGGTGAGGTTTTGGACGGTGCGACGTTCGCTGCCCATATGGCCGGGCATGGCTTGGTTTTTCCAAACGCGACCGGGGGTTTGGCGCATACCGACCGAACCGATGCGGCGGTGAAACATGGAACCGTGGGTGGCGGGACCGCCCGCGACACGGAAGCGCTTCATCACGCCTTGGAAGCCTTTACCTTTGGTGACGCCGATGACATCGACCGTCTGACCTTCGGTGAAAGCGGCGACTGTAACGACGTCGCCAACCTTGAGATCGGAAGCCGCTTCGAGACGGACTTCGCTGAGCACGCGAGGCGTCTCATCGAGACCGGCCTTTTTAGCGTGGGCTTGTTCAGCCGAGGACGTGTTCTTGGACTTCTTTTTAGAGAAGCCGAGTTGCACGGCGTTGTAGCCGTCGTTTTCGGTCGTCTTGACTTGGACGACCGGGCAGGGACCGGCTTCGACCACGGTGACCGGGACTAGGACGTTTTTGGCGTCATAGACCTGCGTCATTCCGAGTTTTTTGCCTAGGAGCGTAGAGATCATGGGCTAAGTGGTAGGTGGAAAAATTCCGTTTAGGCGACCTACATTAGAGAAACCCAGCGGTGCGCGGGCGCACATGGGCAGCTGCTATGTATAGTGGTTAGGTTAACTCAAACGTTGATGGTGATATCGACGCCGGAGGGGAGATTGAGTTTCTTGAGCTCGTCGACCGTCTGAGCAGTGGGCTCGATGATGTCGATGAGGCGCTTGTGAGTGCGCGTCTCGAATTGCTCCATCGACTTTTTATCGACGTGCGGGGAGCGGTTGACCGAAAGCTTTTCGATGCGGGTCGGCAGCGGGATCGGGCCGGAAACGCGGGCGCCGGAGCGCTTGGCGGTTTCGACGATCTCGAGCGCGGACTGATCGATGACGCGATAGTCGAAGCCTTGGAGTTTGATGCGAATGCGTTGGCCTTTCATGGCGGAAAAAGAACGAGGGTTTAGGTACGGGCGGGAGCTTTCGCGGAGCTTTCGACGATCTTCTGAAGGGAAGAATTCGGGACCTGCGAGAAGTGAGAGGGAGTGATCGAGGCGGATGCGCGGCCCTTGGAGAGCGAGCGAATGTCGGTAACGTAACCGAAGAGCAATTCGAGGGGAACGTGAGCCGCGATAATGCACGCGCCGGCTTTGTTTTCCATGCCCTGGATCTGACCGCGACGACGGTTGATGTCGCCCATCAGGTCGCCTTGGTACTCTTCTGGAGTCGTGACTTCGACGCCCATGATCGGCTCGAGGAGAATCGGACCGGCCTTCTTCATGGCCTCCTTGAAGCCGAAGATACCCGCCATCTTGAACGCCATTTCCGACGAATCGACCTCGTGGAAGGAACCGTCAATGATGCGAACGATGACATCGACCACCGGATAGCCGGCAACTACGCCATTGTTACACGCTTCGAGAATACCTTCGGTGGAAGGCTTGATGAATTCCTTCGGGATGGAGCCGCCAACGGTTTCGTTGATGACTTCGACGCCCTTGCCCTTTTCGTTGGGCTCGATCTTGACGACGACGTGGCCGTACTGACCCTTACCACCGGATTGACGGATAAATTTTCCTTCGGCTTCGGCTGAAGCGGTGATGGTCTCGCGGTAGGCGATCTGGGGTTTACCAGAGGTGGCCTCGACCTTGAACTCGCGCTTCATGCGGTCGAGGATGATTTCAAGATGGAGTTCGCCCATACCGGCGAGGATCGTCTGGCCCGTGTCTTGGTCCGTTTTCACACGGAGGGTCGGGTCTTCGGCCACCAGACGCTGGAGAGCGGTGCCGAGTTTTTCCTGGTCAGCCTTCGAGTTCGGCTCGATGGACATCGCGATAACCGGTTCGGGGAAAGACGGCGGCTCCAAGCGAATGTCGTAATCTTCATCGCAAAGCGTGTCACCAGTGATGACATCCTTAACACCCACCAAGGCGCAGATGTCGCCCGAGTACGCGGTATCGATTTCTTCACGATCCATGGCGCGCATCAGGACCAAACGGGAGACGCGCTCACTGCGGCGAGTGCGAGGATTGTAAAGCGACGTGCCCTTGTGGAGGACGCCGGTGTAAACGCGATAAAACACGAGACGGCCCACGAATGGATCGTTCCAAAGTTTGAAGGCCAGGCCGGCCAGCTTCGCCTTGTCATCAACAACCGCTTCCACATCTTTGCCATCGCTGTCCTGCCCCTTCATCGGCGGAACATCGATCGGGTTGGGGAGGTAATTGACAACGCAATCGAGGAGACGCTGCACGCCTTTACGTTTGAACGCGGAACCGGGGATGACGCCTGTGAATTGGAGCGAAATGGTCGCCTTGCGGACCGCGAGCAGCAGCTCGTGAACGGCAATTTCTTCACCATTTAAATACTTTTCGGCGATGATGTCGTCGAAGTCGCAAACCGCCTCGATCAGCTTTTCGCGATAAGCTTTCGCGTCAGCTTTCATATTCTCCGGTATCTCGCTCGTCACCGGGCTGAGGCCCAGCATGTCCGTCGTATCGTCGAAGATATAGGCAACCTGCTGCACGAGATCGATCAGGCCCGTGAAATTTTCTTCGGCACCTATCGGGAGGAAAAGCGCATGCGCGTTTGCCTTAAGCTTCTCACGCATTTCTTCGATCGCGCGGAAAAAGTCAGCGCCCGTGCGATCCATCTTGTTGATGAACGCAATACGCGGAACGCGGTATTTATTGGCCTGACGCCAGACGGTTTCGGACTGGGGTTGCACGCCGGCAACCGCGCAGAAAACCGCGATCGCGCCGTCCAAAACGCGCAGCGAGCGCTCGACTTCAGCAGTGAAATCCACGTGCCCGGGCGTGTCGATGATATTGATCCGTTGCTTGATGCCCTTCCAAGGACCCCAAGATGCATTCCACGCGCAAGAAATGGCGGCCGCCGTGATCGTGATACCACGTTCACGTTCCTGCTCCATCCAATCCGTTACCGCAGTTCCTTCAT
>Ga0164241_10000961_pt1 | contig 41063 bp, 34 predicted proteins | sample OricomyardsoilBY_FD_108780 | JGI IMG/M metagenome (GOLD analysis project Ga0164241, IMG submission 108780) | Backyard soil microbial communities from Emeryville, California, USA - Original compost - Back yard soil (BY) | ecosystem: Environmental > Terrestrial > Soil > Unclassified | place: USA... | reverse complement strand
TCATCGCTTCTTTGTCCTTTATTCTGTCTCTCGACAGAAAACCTTTTAAGAATCGACTCGAACTATACCTCTATCGATATAATCCGGGTCCGCTATCAATCTACATCTATTCAATGAACGTTTGATTTCTCAGCCAAAGGCCTTGTGAAATCAGTAGTGGTTTTGCAACCTTAATCAAAGCGCCAATCCGACCGATTTTTGCTCCCTTTCTAAACGGGAGTGCAAATGTATACTTCGCAAACAGACAAAGCAAATCTGCCTAAAAGAAATATTTAAGCAGTTTTTAGTTTTCTATGGATCGTTTGTGTGCGATCTGGCCCTGTAGAAACAAAAGTAATTGGCACCTGAAGTGCATTCTCCAGAAAATCAATGTATTGTGAAAGTTCAAAAGGAATTTCACTTTCTGAAATTCCTGGCAAAGGAACAGACCAGCCTTTTAATTCTTTATAAATGGGTGTGATTTTTTCATTCACAATTTCGTAGGGCATAATCTCTGTAATCGTTCCGTCTTCCAATTTATAGTGTGTGCACACTTTAATGACTGAAAAAATGTCGAGCACATCGGCCTTCATCATTAACAACTGTGTGACTCCATTGATCATGATTGAGTATTTCAATGCCGGCAAATCAATCCAGCCACATCGGCGTGGACGACCGGTAGTTGAACCAAACTCATTTCCTTGCTTGCGCATTCTTTCACCTTCTTCATTAAGGAGTTCGGTAGGGAAAGGTCCGCTTCCAACGCGAGTACTGTAAGCTTTAAAAATTCCATAGACTTCACCAATATATTTCGGTGCTATACCCAAGCCTGTACAGGCTCCCGCCGTAACGGTATTTGAGCTTGTTACGAACGGATAACTTCCAAAATCAATATCAAGTAAAGCGCCTTGTGCACCTTCTGCCAGGACAGAGGATCCTTTTTTTAATTCCTGATTGAGAAAATATTCACTGTCAATGAGTTTAAACTCTTTCAAAAAAGAAACCGCTTCAAGAAACTGAGTTTCGAGCTCATTCCAATTGTAACTGATGTCGTGATTTTTGAGAATCTCAAAATGACTTTCCACCAACTTCATAAGCCTTGCTTTGAAATTGTTGGACAGAATATCACCCACACGCAAACCTTGCCGGGATACTTTGTCAACGTAGGAAGGGCCAATGCCTTTTAATGTTGAGCCAATTTTATTTTCCCCTTTTGCTTTTTCATATGCCTGATCGAGCAGGCGATGGGTGGGTACAATGATGGTAGCCTTTTTTGAAATGAAAAGATTTGCTTTTACGTTAAGATTATACTTCTGAAGCTTCTCTATTTCTGCCTTAAACACAATCGGGTCAAGCACTACCCCATTGCCGATAATGTTCTTTGTTGTGTTACGAAAAATGCCGGATGGAATTTGATGAAGTACATGTTTAATGCCATCAAACTCAAGGGTATGACCCGCATTGGGACCGCCCTGAAAACGAGCGATCACATCATACTTTGGTGCCAATACATCGACAATCTTTCCCTTGCCCTCATCTCCCCATTGAAGGCCTAACAAAACATCTACTTTCATGTGTTAATTTTTTAGGTCACATAAAATCATCATAACTAATTATCATCCTTGGGCGAATGAGTACATGACGATTTCATCTGTTGTTAATCTATTTTTTCTCTTTGAGAAATACTTCTTCTTCCGATTGGACTACCTGAAAAATGGCATTGAGCTTTGTGATGATCAAAAGCTTTTTCACGTTCTCTGACGGCTTCATTAAATAAACCTCACCACTCTTATTTCTGAATTTTGTAAGTATTGTGATGAGTACGCCGATGCCGCTACTGTTAATATATCTTAACTCAGAAATATCAATGATGCACGTCACTATTTTTTGATCAAGTGCTTCACTTACTGCTCCAATCAATCTTACTCCATCGTCTTCGCCAATAAGATCTCCAGATAACCGAAGGATTATGGCATTGGATTTAATTTCTTTTGAAAAATTCATGATTTTCTACTTTCGCAATTTTTTTTAGTACAGTTTGCATACAGAATAAGTGAATGATGCATAACACTGAAGTGCAATAATTCCTGTACCGTATTTTGTATTGTCTGAATTCTGGGATCACAAAATTCAACCACCTTATGACATTCTGTACAAATCAAATGATCATGCTGTCTATACCCATATGACTTTTCATACTGGGCCATATTCTGTCCAAACTGGTGTTTGGTAACAAGATCGCATTCCACCAGCAGATCCAATGTATTGTATACCGTTGCCCTGCTGACACGATAATTTTTGTTTTTCATGTTGATATAGAGAGATTCTACATCAAAGTGTCCATCCAGGCTGTAAATTTCTTCCAGGATAGCAAAACGTTCGGGTGTTTTACGCAATTCCTTTTTTTCCAGGTATGCCGTAAAGATTTTTTTTACCTGCTCGAATGATGTCTGATTGAGTGACATAGGTTGAATTCGCGTGTAAATATAAGGATGATTCTCAGGTTTCGGAGCGCTATTTTTTCGGGTATCCTAAAATGCCATCCTGCCTTGACCTTGGAATTTTCCTATACCTTGCTATTCATCACTTCTGAATCAAAGCGGGACACTTTTACAACACCTTCTACTTTTTCAAGTTTGCTGATCAGCAAGGTGAGATGCCGTGTATCGTTTACGTATAACTTGATAACTCCATTGAAGATTCCATGGTCTGTATTAAATGACAGGGAACTCATATTTACTTTCAATTCTTCAGATATAATTCTTGAAACATCATTAATCAGGCCCACACGGTCGGTTCCAACAATTGTAAGACCCGTGAGGAATGCAACCTCATATTGTGACGTCCATTTTGCTTTCAATACACGGTTTCCGTGATTGGCAAGCAACTCAGCTGAATTCGGGCATGTTGTACGATGGATTTTTATTCCTTCGTTTACTGTAACGAAGCCAAACACATCATCTCCTGGAATTGGCGTACAGCATTTCGCCAGTTTATATTCGACCACGTCCATATCCTCGCCAATGAGAAGAAGATCATCATGGCGTCCTTTCTCTTTCAGCGCTTCCTGTTCAATTGGCTTTACTTCTGGAGTGATTTGCGGGCTTGATTTTGAAGTAGAAGGTTTAAATTCTTTGAATCGTTTTAAGTCAACGAGCGTAATAATGCCTTTGCCTATGCGGTAATGAAGATCCGACTGCGATGTCACATTGAAGTAACCGCGCATTTGCTCATATACGTCATTATTAGGGGTAATCTTCAATTGGCGAAGCTTTCTAAGTAAAATTTCTTTGCCTTGTTCGACCAGTACCTTTTTATCTTCCTTAAGGGCTTCTTTTATTTTTGATTTTGCCTTTGGTGTTACAGCAAAGCGAAGCCAGTCTTCATTGGGTTTTTGTTTTGCGGAAGTAAGGATTTCAATCTGATCTCCGTTTTTCAACACGTGATTAATCGGAACCAGTTTTTGATTTACTTTCGCTCCAATGCATTTTGCTCCCACATCGCTGTGAATTTCAAATGCAAAATCCAACGCCGTTGATCCTTTTGGCAGCGTTTTTAACTCTCCTTTTGGAGTGAATACAAAAACTTCTTCATTGAAAAGATTCCCTCTAAAATCATCAACAAATTCGAGTGCCGTTAAATCCTGACGTTCCAATAATTCACGAACCCTGACAAGCCATTTCTCAAGATTGGATTCGTGATTGGCCGCACTGTCTTTATATTTCCAATGGGCGGCGTATCCTTTTTCAGCAATATCGTCCATCCGTCTTGTGCGGATCTGAACTTCGACCCATTGACCATTCTTTGCCATGACCGTGGTATGCAGCGATTCATAGCCATTGGCTTTTGGCGTGCTTATCCAATCTCTTAATCGATCGGGACTTGGGGTATAATAGTCAGTAACAATAGAGTACACTTGCCAACAATATGATTTTTCCTGCTCAATTGGAGTATCTACAATGATGCGAATAGCAAACAAATCGTATACTTCCTCAAACGGAATATTCTGCTTCCGCATCTTAGTATAGATGGAGAAAATGGATTTGGGTCTGCCCTTTATTTCATATTCAACTTTGAGGGTGTCTAGTTCTTCCTTGATGGGCTGGATGAATTGACGAATAAATTTATTTCTGATCACCTTGGACTCATCAATCTTATGGGCGATTTCCTCATAGATGTGATTGTCTGTAAACCGGAGGTATAAATCTTCGAGCTCTGTTTTAATAGCATTTAAACCAAGCCTGTGAGCAAGAGGAGCATACAAATAAATTGTTTCGGAAGAAACTTTAAGTTGTTTGTTGCGCGGCATGCTATCCAATGTGCGCATATTATGAAGCCGGTCTGCCAGTTTGATCAGGATGACCCTGACATCTTCAGACAGCGTAAACAGCATTTTTCTGAAGTTCTCAGCTTGCTGCGAGGTGCCGTAGTCAAAAACACCACGGATTTTAGTAAGGCCATCGATAATCTTGGCGATTTTTTTTCCAAAAAGTCGCTCAATATCAATCAGTTCGAGATCAGTATCTTCCACGACATCGTGGAGCAACGCGGCGATAATGGATGTTGTGCCCAGACCAATTTCCTCAACACAGATTTCCGCAACTGTGAGGGGGTGAAAAATAAAAGGTTCACCTGATTTTCTGCGCATGTCCTTATGCGCTTCCAGGGACATGGTGAAGGCCTTCTTGATGAGCTTTGCGTCACCTTCCCTCAAAACAGGCTTTGCCTTTCTTAATAACCTGCGATAGCGGCTAATAATCTCCTTCTTCTCCTCTACTTCATCGATAACCACAATTCAAATCGTTTTAGATGGTCTATTTTCCGTCTGAGCTTTAATCCTAATAAATTATCCCTAAATTTGCACTCCTTTTTTGCTTGTAAGGTCTGCAACTTCAATAACGCTTGTTTTTGCGATCGGATTCAAATTACAATCATAAAGGGAAACTTTAAAATGCGGATGTGGCGTAATTGGCAGCCGCGCCAGACTTAGGATCTGGTGCCGCAAGGCGTGGGGGTTCGAGTCCCTTCATCCGCACTACGAACTCTCATTTTCCTAATCCGGAAATGAGAGTTCTTTATTTTGTTGAATTTTAATCAGAAACAACTAAAGAGAATAGCCTTGAATATTACGTTAGACAAGCAGAACACTACCGATGGTGTTATTAAAATTAAGTTAACAGAGAGCGATTATCTTCCTAAGGTCGATCTGAAATTGAAAGAATATTCGCGGAAAGCGACCATCAAGGGTTTCCGGCAAGGTAAAATACCTTCTGGTGTGATCAAGAAAATGTATGGTAAATCCATATTGGTGGAAGAAGTTAATCATATCCTGTCGCATTCTGTTTCGGATTATATCCGTGAAAACAAGATCAGAATCCTGGGTGATCCACTTCCCAACCAGGAAAAGGCACTTACCATTGACTGGGACAGCCAAAAAGATTTTGAGTTTGAGTTTCAAATCGGCCTGGTGGATGACTTCAAGGTTGATTTGTCTTCAAAAGTGAAAGTGAAGTCGCACCCCATTGAAGTTGACGAAAAAGCAATTGAAGAAACATTAGCAGATTTAAAAAACCGATTTGGGGAAACCACGACCCCCGAAGCTAGTGAAGTCACGGATAATCTTTTTGGTGAGATTGTAGCCGTCGATGGGGTTCGCGTTACGTCGGAAGAAAAGACAAGTTCGTACATCCGCATTACCGATGTGGTTAAAGCGGAGCAGAAAAAATTCATTGGCCTGAAAAAAGAGGATGAGGTTGAATTTGATATCAACAAAATTCTGAAGAACGAAAATCATATTGCTCAAGTCATTAATGTTTCTGCTGAAGAGGCAAAAAATGCAAAAGGAAATTATACTCTTAAAATTTCAACGATCAGCCGCGTGACGCCCGCTGCGATTGATCAGAATCTGTTTGACAGAACATTTGGAAAGGATGTGGTGAAATCTGAAGAAGAATTCATGGCGAAGATCAAGGAAACGATTGGCGAAAATTACAAACGTGAATCAGAGCATCTTTTGGATCACGAGATTCAACATTATTTTGTTGATCATACCGAGATTACCATGCCTGAAAACTTCCTTAAAACGTGGTTGAAAAATACCAGTCAGGGACAGGTAACAGATGAAGTGCTCGGAAAAGAATTTAATGCTTATAAGGAATCTCTTAAGTGGGATTTGATCAAGAATAAAATTGCAGAAGACAACAAAATAACGGTTGAAGCGCCAGAAGTAAAAGAAAAGGCTAAAGCCTTAATTATTGAGCAATTTGGTGGACCTGCGATTGCCGGACAGCTTGGCAGTCAGCTTGATAGCATTGCTGACAATTATCTTTCCGGGCAAGATGGCAAAGGCCAGAATTTTATGCAGCTCTACAACCAGCTTCGTGCGGAGAAGATCCTTAAGGTCATTAAAGAAAACATCACCATTCAGGAGAAAAAAGTAACCGTAGAAGAGTTTAAAAAAATAGCTGACGAGCATAAACATTGATTTGAACCTTTGCCTGCTCGTAGGCGTTACTACCTTAATTAATAAAATAGCCCTGTCAGAACTTCTGGCGGGGCTTTTATATTCATGTGCTCATAATTTTTATTTAGAAGTCACATGAAATTGCCCAGAACTAACATGCTGCTGAGTATAAAGCATTTATATGGCGATTTCCTGATTTCTTAGTAACATTGAAAAGAGAATAAAAACTATTTTCTTACGTCTATGATCAAACAACTTTGTAATTAATTGAACTATGAATAATCAAAACGATGAATTCCGGAAGTATGCAGTACATCACCTGGGAATGAGTGGAAACAACCTGGATGATTACGCAAAAAAAATGGGTCAATTTGCTGGCGCACCAACACTTGCGATGACGCCAAATGTTATTGAAGAACGTCAAATGCGCGCTACCGTGATTGATGTGTTTTCGCGTCTCATGGCTGATCGCATTATTTTCTTTGGTACCGCCATTGATGACTATGTAGGTAACGTGATTACAGCGCAATTACTTTTCTTGGAATCTTCTGATCCAAAGAAGGATATCATTATGTACGTGAACAGCCCCGGTGGATCTGTACATGCAGGGCTCGGAGTCTACGACACCATGCAATATGTGAATCCAGATGTTGCAACGATCTGTACAGGTCTTGCTGCTTCGATGGGAGCCGTGTTGTTAGCTGCCGGGGCGCCTAAAAAAAGATCTGGATTACCACATGCTCGTGTTATGATTCACCAGCCATCGGCAGGGATGCAAGGAACTTCCGCAGACATGGAAATCTCATTAAAACAAACCATTGAACTACGCAAGGATTTGTATACTATTTTGGCCAAACATACAGGTCAGACGTACGAAAGGATTGACAAAGATTCTGATCGTGACTACTGGTTGCGCGCTGCCGCTGCCAAAGAATATGGTTTGATTGACGAAGTACTGGAGAAGAAAAAATAATACCTAAATAAGCGAATGTGTCAATGTGCAGATTAATAGGTAAATTTGCAGTCTGCACATTGACCATTATAAAATCGACCCATTAAGCCATGGCTGAAGTAATTTGCTCGTTTTGCGGAAGAAACAAAAAAGACGTAGACCTGATGATCTCGGGGATTCACGCTCACATTTGTGACAAATGCGTAACCCAGGCCAGCCAGATTCTTCTCGAAGAAAAAAAGAACAAGATTGAGATTACCAATCTTCCAAATTTCAAACTCATCAAGCCTAAAGACATTAAGAAATTTCTTGATGAATATGTGATTGGTCAGGATGAGGCAAAGAAAGTGATGTCGGTAGCGGTTTATAATCACTATAAACGTCTGATGCAGAAGAAAACAGACAATGATGTTCATATCGAAAAATCGAACATCATCATGGTCGGTGAAACGGGGACAGGTAAAACATATCTCGCACGTACCATGGCCAAATTACTGCAGGTTCCTTTTTGTATTGCGGATGCTACCGTGTTGACAGAAGCCGGATATGTAGGTGAAGATGTTGAGAGCATCCTGACAAGATTATTGCAGGCTGCCGATTACAATGTGGAAGCAGCAGAGCGAGGAATTGTTTATATCGATGAGATCGATAAAATAGCGCGGAAATCAGACAATCCTTCCATTACGCGAGATGTGAGTGGTGAAGGGGTCCAACAAGCTTTATTAAAATTACTGGAAGGTACGGCTGTAAACGTTCCTCCTCAGGGTGGCCGCAAACATCCTGATCAGAAAATGATCACCGTGAATACAGAAAATATTCTTTTTATCTGCGGTGGTGCGTTTGAAGGTATTTCAAGACTTATTGCAAGCAGGCTAAATACACAACCTCTTGGTTTTGCTACTTCAACAGAAAGCGTTCATCCCGGAGAAATCGACAAGAACAATCTCTTAAAATTCATCACGGCACACGATCTTAAGAATTTCGGGTTGATTCCAGAGTTGATTGGGCGTCTGCCGGTGTTGTCATACCTTAATCCGTTGGATGCTGTGGCCTTGAAGCAAATTCTTACGGAGCCCAAAAATGCGCTTGTAAAGCAATACAAGAAACTTTTTGAGATGGAAGAAACCGAACTCGAGTTTAAGGATGGTGCGTTAGATTTTATCGTTGAAAAAGCGATGGAGTTTAAACTCGGTGCCCGCGGACTACGTTCCATTTGCGAGGCGATCATCAATGATGCGATGTTTGAAATTCCTTCTGAAAAAGCTACAGAGAAGTTGATCATCAATCGATCCTACGCTGAAGAAAAATTCAGCAAGTCGCACTACAGCAAGCTGAAAGTAGCTTAAGGAATTATTTACCCAGGTATTTTATCATCAGTTTTGCCGCATTTTCTGATGCAGATCCTGTATCAAGAATTTCATAAACTCTTTCATACTCTGAAAGCATTTTGTTTCGGTATTCTTTGTCGGTGAGAATCCTTGTAAGCTCATCATTCACTTTCTTAAAGGTCATGTCATCCTGGATTAATTCTTTGATCACCAGTCGGCCGGCAATCAGGTTAACTAGTGAAATGTATTTTACTTTCACCAATTTTTTGAGCGCCATATACTCCAATGATCCGGCCTTGTACAAAACAACCTGCGGAATTTTAAAAAGCCCGGTCTCCAACGTAGCTGTTCCCGAAGTGACGAGAGCAGCATCCGCATGCATGAGCAAATCATAGGTCGCATCAAAAATAAATTTCACATTCGAAATTGATTTGAACGGCGCATACAATTCGTCGGGCAATGATTTCACCGCCGCAACAACAAACTGATACTCGCGATTTGCAGCGGCAACTTCTGCCATAACTGATCCTATACGTTTCAATTCCATTTTTCGGCTACCTGGTAGAAGCGCAATGATTTTTTTCTCAGGTGAGATTGAATTTTTATCCAGAAACTGATGATCGGGATCAAATTTTTTGATGGCATCAAGAACCGGATTCCCTACGTAGTCAACATCCACGTTGTACTTCCTGAAAAACTCCTTTTCGAAGGGAAGGATGACAAACATACGGTCGACATTCTTTTTTAATTCCCAGGCGCGGGAAGTATACCAGGCCCAGACTTTGGGAACGATGTAATAAAAAACTTTAAATCCATTCTCCTTTCCAAATTTTGCAATTCTCCGGTTAAACCCTCCATAGTCAATGAGAATAATCACATCGGGCTTGAATTGGTCAATGTCCTTTTTGCATTGCCTTATTTTCTGGGCGATCGTAAATACATTTGTTACTAATGCCGTAAAGCCCATAAAAGCCATCTCCTCATAGTGCACGATCAAATCAAAGCCTTCTGCTTTCATATAATCGCCGCCAAAACCACGAAATGATGCTTGTAAATCCCGTTTCTTTATTTCCCTGATCAGGTTGCTTCCATGAAGATCTCCGGAGCGTTCGCCCGCAATGATATAGTATTTCATAAACTACCTGGATTATTCGCCAAAGTAATCCACATAATTGCGAGGGGTTTCATAAAGACGAATGGAATGTAATGATCCAAACTTGCTGATTGATCCTATTTTGGGATGAAGTATTTTCCAGATCTCAACGATGAGCGTTTCACAACTCGCAAGTTTACCAATCATGAAATCCACATCTACATTGAGGTTTTTATGATCAAGTTTGTCTGTAACTTCAGTCCGGATCAATGTGCTAAGTTTTTTCAAGTCAATAACAAAGCCCGTTTCCGGATCGGGGCTGCCTTTTACCGTAACGATCATATCAAAATTATGGCCATGCCAATTCTCATTGGCACATGGTCCGAACACTTCGGTGTTTTTCTCTTTGCTCCAGGCAGGATTATATAGCTTATGAGCAGCATTGAAGTGCTCTTTGCGACTTACGTAAATCATATTTTTAATCTGCTGCAAATATACGCTAACTTGGAGCAAAAATTCTGCGCATGATTATCGTCACAGGCGCTGCAGGGTTCATCGGCAGCTGTCTTATTCAAAAGTTAAATCAGGAAAATTTCAATACCATCATTGCTGTTGACCGGTTTGACAACCCTTCTAAAAATAAAAATCTTGAGAATTTACGTATTCAGGAGAAAGTCGATCGCGACCAGTTTATGGTATGGTTGGACAAGAATTTTGAGCTGGTGGAGTTCATTTTTCACATCGGAGCCCGTACTGATACTACGGAAATGGATGTCAATCTTTTCGAACGATTGAACACGCAATACACAAAAGATATCTGGACGCGCTGTATTCAATATCAAATTCCTCTGGTTTATGCTTCGTCTGCCGCTACTTACGGATTGGGTGAGCTTGGCTACGATGATAACGAAAAATTAATCCCTCAATTAAAACCATTAAATCCTTACGGTCAATCAAAACAGGATTTTGACGTTTGGGCACTAGGACAAAGAGAAAAACCGTTTTTCTGGGCGGGGCTAAAATTCTTTAATGTTTATGGACCGAATGAATATCATAAGGGAAGAATGGCTAGTGTAATCTGGCATGCATTCAATCAGATCAGCAAGACAGAAAAGATGAAATTATTTCGTTCACACAATCCGGAATTTAAAGACGGTGAGCAAATGCGCGATTTTGTGTATGTAAAAGATGTTGTTGATGTATGCAGTTTCCTGATGCACCATCGCAAAAATTCAGGCATTTACAATTTGGGTTCAGGGAAAGCACGAACTTTTCTTGATCTGACCAGATCCGTTTTTCGGGCCATGAATAAAAATGAAGTTGTTGAGTTCGTGGATACCCCCGTGGACATTCGTGATAAGTATCAATACTTCACTGAAGCCAATATGAATAAATTGGTTTCCATTGGATATACAAAACCGTTTCACTCGCTTGAGGAAGGCACTCAGGATTATGTAACAAATTACCTGATGCAAGGTCTTCGTCAATTTTAATTCCAACTGCCCTTTATTGCAATCCATCCATGTCTCTATTAGATAAGCAGCTCTATATAAAAAAATCTACCTTACCTGGGGCAGGGAAAGGGCTCTTCACAAAAAAGTCGATCGCAAAAGGACAACGGATCACGGAATATAAAGGGAGGATCCAGCCCTGGAAAGACGTGAAAGATGAAGATGGGTATAATGGTTACCTGATGTACATCAATCGCAATACGGTCATCAACGGCCTTCATCATAAAAAAACATTCGCCCGTTATGCCAATGACGCCATTGGGTTAACCAGAATCAATGGGAATCGCAACAATGCTGAATTTGTGAGTGAGGGCCGAAAATGCTTTATTGAAGCGCTTCGTGACATCAAAGCGGGAGAAGAAATTTTTAGCGGCTATGGGAAAGAGTATTGGGATTTGATTAAAAAGATCAGAAGGAATTCCAAGAAGGTTAAGGCAAAATCTTAAATTCAATTCTTCTGTTAATCTGTTTGTTCTCCTCACTATCGTTGGGCTTCACTGGTTTTTCGGAACCAAATCCTTTCTGTGTTATACGTTTCTGATCGATACCCTGTGCCACAAGATATTTCGACACAGACTGGGCACGTTTCAATGATAATTGCTGATTGTAGCTTACTGTTCCGGAATTATCCGTATGACCACTTACCTCCACTTTCAAGTCTGGATTCTCCTGAAGAAATTTTACGACCTTATTGAGTTCAGGAATGGATGTATCTTTCAAATCGAATTTATCAAATTCAAAAAAGATATTGTTTAACACCGCCATGGCGCCTGCGCTTGCCTTATCGAGGTATACATCAATCTCTACCGGTTTCAAATTATTTTCCTTCTCATAATTAAAATTCAGACTTTGAAAAAGATAGTTCTTCGCACTAACATACAACCCGTAATCAGATCCTTGTGTCAGCACGATCAAATAATCTCCTGTGATAGAATCTGATAAAACCGTCGAGACACTCTCATTTTTTTGCAAGTCGTACAATTCAATTTTAGCTTTTAAGGGAGTCTTCGTTCCTTTATCCCTGACGATCCCTTTTACAACGTTGCTTCTAAACTTAATCTGAAGCTCTTCAGGAATGGTCATCGTATAAATTTTTGAAGAATTCTGCTTCAATTGATCTTCGTGCGAATAGTATCCTGTTTTGCCATCAGCTGTGATGAACAATGAAAATTGATCCTCATGATCATTGATCGGCGATCCAAAATTTACAGGCTCAGCCCACACGCCATTCTCTCTTTCTGTTTTATAAATATCAAGTCCACCAAAACCCGTTCGGCCATTGGTAGAGAAAAAAAGTGTTCGTCCATTGACGTGGATAAAGGGAGAGATTTCTTCAAATGGTGAATTGATTGGCTTACCAAGATTTTCAGCTTTCGTCCACTTATTATCATCCAGTTTGTAGGAGACATAAATATCACGATCACCCTGCCCCCCTTTTCGATCAGAAACGAAATAGATCGTTCGGCCATCAGCAGACAACGACGGTTGTGATTCCCATGCTGTCGAATTGATCGTGGGGCCCATGTTCACCGGGACAGACCATTCGTTCCCTACTTTATGACTTTCGAACAGATCACAACTTCCATATCCTTTGCGGCCAATGCATGAGGTAAATATTAAACTTCTGCCATCGGCGGAAATGGTACTGGTACCTTCATTGAATTCCGAATTAATGTTCCCCGAAATTGATGCTGGCATACTCCAGTTTCCGTTAGGAAGTTTTTTTACAATAGCCAGGTCTTCATCGTCCTGATTTCGTTCACCCAGACGTCGTGTATAAATCATTTCCTGCTCATCCGCTGTAAGCACGGGAAAATATTGCATGACAAAATGATTCACCGTATCGCTGAGCGGCCGGGGCTTGTACTGTGACGTGATCTTTTGATTTTGAATCGCATATTCTGCATTTCGTTTCCACATGTTGGCTAGTTCAATTCGTACTTTATTGAGTTGTTCGGCCTCAAGGTACTTGTTAACATAGGTTAATCCTTCCTGATACTTACCTGCGCGAAGATTGTTGTCAGCCAGTTCAAAATAATATGGTTTTTGCTTTTTGGGATCTGTTGTTAATTCTAAACCTTTTTCAAAATTGCTGGTCGACTTGGCAAGGTCTTTTTGAGATTTATAGATGATACCCAAACTCAAATAGGCTTCAACAAATTCCTTGTCTTTATCAATCGCCTGATTAAGAAGATCAATAGCCTGTTTGTATTGGCCCCGAACCCGATAGTTATCTGCAGACATGTACAGCTCTATGGCCTTTTTATTTTTTGTGCTTAAGCCAACCTGAGCTACTGACTGTTGAGACACAAAACTCAGAACCAGAAAAATAAAAACTATTCTTTGAAAAGACATCATGACCTAAAGTTACTGAACAATATTGGACACATCAATTTCAGGGCCGTCAAAACCAAGCATGGCATTGATCAATTTGAATTTTGTAAAACGATGAAGATCCGCTATACGTATTTCATTTTCAATAATTATTTTTTTGTCCAACAGATTTTGCCGCATGGTTCCTGATAGCAAATAGCTCGTGGGGGTTACCCAGTGATCATTTTCTTTAAATACAATATTGGCATGCGATGTGTCGGTGATAAGTCCCTGCTTTACGATCAAAATGTCGTCGCATGCATCCCGTTTCGAGAAAAGTGCATTGAGTTCATGCCGATCTTCAAATTTATGTTCATAGGAAATTCCGTCATCCACAACAATCTTCAGTGAGTTAATCACTCGCCTTTCATAATTAATGAATTCAACTTTTCTGAACTGGTCGTTGTAGGTAATCCGGCATTTATAAAATCCTTGCCGTGGAAATTCAACATTCTTCAGGTAATCTTCAAGTTCCGGTTTTTTCGTTGACTCAAACAACACGAGCAAAGCCCATTGGGCTCTTTGCTCATGATACTTGAGGTTCATGAACTCGCCATCCTTCAAACAAATCGTTTCAATCAACAGGGACATAAATTTTATCAAGTACTTCTTTATATTCAGTTTCTGCTTTGCTGCGTGTTGTGATGCCCCCTCCACTTCTGTAGAAGTATTGATTACCCGCGCGCTCTATGTAACGAATCATGACTCCGCTGTCAAGGTTTGTTCCATCAAAGTAACCAAAAACTCCTGTAAAATACCCACGCTTTTCATTTTCAGCTTCACGGATGATTTCGACTGTTCGGGGTTTAGGTGCGCCGGTGATAGAACCCGCTGGCAATAATCTAAAAAAAATGTCGCCCAGGTGGGATAGATAGCCGGGAGGCAGTTCACCTACAATTTCTGAACTTACCTGCAAAAGTGTTTTGTTGCTGCTGCGAATTTCGTCAATGTATCGAAATCGTGTTACGTCAACACCGGAGGATACACGACTTAAATCGTTACGGATAAGATCAACGATCGTAACATGTTCTGCAATTTCCTTTTCATTATTTAAAACAAGGTTGCGTGCGTCATGAATCGTGGCGTCAATTGTTCCCTTCATAGGGAAAGAATGAATGCGATTATTTTTAATCCGAACAAACGACTCAGGAGAAAATACAAGAAATTCGTTTCTGTAGTAAAGCTTATACTTTGCCTTACTGAGCGAGAACAACTGGAGCAGCGAATGATCTATTTCAATTCTTGTTTTAACAGTTAGATTCGTCAGAAAAGAATCACCATACCGGAGGTGACGAAAAACCTTGTCGAATTTGCTTTTGTAAACTTCAAATGAATCAGGAAAAGAGGAAACAGCGATTGCTTGCTTCACGGAACTGAGTTGAACATTCGAAAAACCTTGAACATCAAACATAATGTCCAATGGGTTTACATCAGACATTCGCATGATCACGGGCTTCTCCATTTCAAAATCGACAATAAATACAAAAGGGACTTTTTCGTGGCCCCATTCATTCATCTGATTTGTGAATTCTGAAATATTCATTCCTCGTTAAGGAATATTCATGTACTTGTGAATTTGCAGTGAAACTTTCCACTTCGGATTTGATTTTACATAATCAATAATCAATGGAAGCATTTCTTTCTCTTTTGACCACTCAGGTTGCAGGAAAAGCTCACACGAAGAGTTTACTTTCTCAGCAAACTCTTCCGCCCAATCAAAATCACTTTTATTATAAACGATTATCTTCAGTTCGTTCGCCTGACTGTAAATCGAATTATCCGGCGCTTTGAATTTCTTAGGTGAAAAACAAATCCAATCCCAGGTTCCGGTAAGTGCATAAACGCCGGAAGTTTCAATATTGGTTTTTATTCCTTTCACCTTTAGTTCCCGGGTAAGGGCTGAAAGATTATGCATAGCGGGCTCACCACCGGTAATCACGGCAATCGGAGCCTGGCTTTTTGTAACCCGTTCGACAAGTTCTTTGACAGAAACTAGAGGATGAATATTTACATCCCACGACTCCTTTACATCACACCAAACACAACCTACATCACATCCACCAAGGCGTATGAAATAAGCTGCATAGCCCTGATAAAATCCTTCTCCCTGGATCGTATAGAAATCTTCCATGACAGGAAGTTTATCATTCAAAATTTCGGGTTCAAGATTCAAAATTTAAAAACCTTTTATGGGTTTAGGTTTTCAGCAGCTCGGAGTGTATTCAATAAAAGTGAAGCAATGGTCATTGGGCCGACACCACCAGGAACCGGTGTAATGAAAGAAGTTTTTGGTGCCACTTCCTTGAAGTCAACATCACCTTTCAATACGTAGCCGTTTTTAAATTGCGGGCCTTCCACACGCGTTGTTCCCACATCAATGACGACCGCTCCATCTTTCACCATGTCTACTGTAACCAAGCCGGGTTTTCCGACAGCCACAATTAAAATATCAGCCTGGCGTGTAATTGATGAAAGGTCTTTTGTGTATTTATTGCAAATGGTAACGGTAGCATGTCCTTGTTCCACCAACATCATGCTTAACGGTGCTCCTACTAATCTGCTTGCGCCTACAATAACACAATTCCTGCCTTCGGTTTCTATTGAATATCTTCTAAGCAATTCCATCACACCATACGGCGTTGCCGGCATGATCAGTGGATTTTTGGAAATAATGCTTCCAAAATTATGATTGGTGAATCCATCAACGTCTTTATCAGAACGAATCTTCTCTGTTATTTTCTCCACTGAGATGTGTGGTGGTAATGGCAGTTGAACAATAAATCCATCCACATCTTCATCGTTATTTACATGATCGATATGCTTCATCAGTTTCTCTTCGCTGATGGTATCGGCAAAGCGCATGGTGGTATAGTGAAAACCAACTTCTTTACACGCCTTTACTTTATGATCAACATAGGTTTGACTCGCCCCATCATCGCCAACAAGGATGATGGCCAGGTGCGGGGCTTTTTTCCCTTTGGCTTTGCGTTCATTTACTTTCGCACTGATTTCCGCTTTTATCTCATTGGAAATCTTGCGGCCGTCAATGAGTGTATGGGTTTGTGTTTCTGTCATGCGTGTGAAGAGATCAATGTTTTAGTCCATTCTTTTTCACAATCCCATCCATCAATTTGGCATGTTGGGTAAGTTGCTTTAGGAAATAGGTATTGGCTTTTGCCTGAACCTGACTTTGTGCCTTCTGATCTTTAATGGATAATTTCAACTTTTTATCAAAATCTTCCATTCGGTCTTCTGACTTCACTAAACGCATGATCGCTAGTTCAAGTCTTTTATCAAATTTTTCCATGCGTCTATCCGCCTCTTCCCTGCTCTTCCTGATCTGGTCGAGTTCAATAAGCATTTCAGATATCACTTCGTCATAGTTTCTTTCCATATCAAAGAAATTTATTTTTGACTTTATTCAATTTTCAACACTGCCATAAACGCCTCTTGCGGAATCTCAACGTTTCCTACCTGACGCATACGCTTCTTACCTTTCTTTTGTTTTTCCAGCAATTTGCGTTTACGTGAAATGTCACCACCATAACATTTTGCCAATACGTTTTTACGGATGGCGCTTAACGTTTCGCGTGCTACGATTTTTTGTCCGATGGCTGCCTGAATGGCCACCTCAAACATGTGACGCGGAATTAATTCCTTGAGTTTTTCACAGAGTTTCCTTCCCCACTCTTGTGCTTTGTTGCGGTGAACAATGGCTGAGAGGGCATCAATTTTTTCTCCATTTAACTGGACATCCAGTTTCACCATGTCGCTTTCGCGCAAATCAATCAAATGATAATCCAGCGAAGCATAGCCCTTCGATATTGTCTTCAGCTTATCGAAGAAATCAAAAACAATTTCTGCCAGCGGCATTTCAAACGTTAACTCAACGCGATCTGACGTCAAGTACATTTGATTTTTAATCTGTCCGCGTTTATCCATGCAAAGACCAATGATTGGGCCGATAAACTCCGACTTGGAAATTATTTGTGCGCGAATGAATGGTTCTTCAATAAAATCGATCGTCGTGGGATCTGGCATTTCAGAAGGGGCGTTGATCTCAATTACTTTTCCGTTTGTAAGGGTTGCTCTGAATTGTACAGAAGGCACTGTTGTAATCACAGTCATGTTGAACTCTCGTTCAAGACGCTCCTGAATAATTTCCAGGTGCAGCATTCCTAAAAATCCGCAACGGAAACCAAAACCTAAAGCTGCCGAAGTTTCTGGCTCCCAAACCAGTGATGCATCATTCAATTGAAGTTTCTCCATGGAAGCACGAAGCTCTTCAAATTCTGATGTGTCAACAGGATAAATACCAGCGAACACCATCGGCTTCACATTTTCAAAACCTTTTACCGCTTCGCCTGGATTATCGGGGTGAGTGATCGTATCACCGACTTTTACTTCCTTGGCTACTTTAATACCCGAGATGAGGTAACCAACATTTCCCGGTCCTATTTCATTTTGTGGAACCTTGTCCAGTTTTAAAACACCAATTTCATCAGCGCCGTAAATCTGACCCGTGTTTACGAATTGAACTTTGTCATTTTTGCGGATAACTCCATTCAATACGCGGAAGTAAACTTCAATGCCACGAAATGAATTGAATACAGAGTCAAAGATCATGGCTTGCAGTGGAGCTTTTGCTTCTCCTTTTGGAGCTGGCACCCGTTCAACGGCGGCTTTCAGGATCTCTTCAATACCAATACCCTCCTTGGCACTGGCGTGAATGACCGAACTGCGTTCACATCCTATCAAATCAACGATCTGATCGGTAACTTCTTCGGGCATGGCCGATGGCAAATCAATTTTATTGAGAACCGGAATGATCTCCAGGTTATGTTCAAGGGCCAGGTATAAATTCGAAATAGTTTGGGCCTGTATTCCCTGGGCAGCATCAACGATCAAAAGTGCCCCTTCACACGCGGCAATAGATCTCGAAACTTCGTAAGAAAAGTCTACGTGACCGGGTGTGTCGATCAGGTTGAGAATATAGTCCACACCATTCAACTTATAGTTCATTTGAATTGCGTGCGACTTAATTGTAATACCCTTTTCACGCTCCAGATCCATATTATCAAGTACCTGGGCCTGCATTTGCCGGTTTGTCAGCGTTCCTGTAAACTCCAAAAGCCTGTCCGCAAGCGTACTTTTGCCATGATCGATGTGAGCGATGATGCAAAAATTGCGGATGTTCTTCATTTCGGTCATTAAATCCTGATTTAAGGGGCAAAGGTAGGGATTTTCGGGCGTTTTTTGGGAGGGAATATTCCTTCATATCAAATCAAAACTTTGATTTTTTCAGTCCTGAAAGACTAAAATTCAAGGTCAGAAGAAGAACCATTTTTGCCCGAAGGCGCTTATAAGGGCTGCAAATGCCACAACAAACTGTCGGCATTTTGTTAATTTCGCGCCTCATTGAAAACAAAAGGAAATAAAAAGACCAAAGTCAACATTGTTACCCTGGGTTGTTCAAAAAACCAGGTTGACTCTGAAGTATTGCTTACGCAATTGCGCGGCAATGGTATTGCCGTTGAGCACGAATCGAAGAAGGACGATTCCAGTATTGTAGTTATTAATACCTGTGGCTTTATCGACAATGCCAAGCAGGAATCCATCGATACAATTCTTCGCTATGTCGATGCCAAAGAAGAGGGCCTTGTAGACAAAGTGTACGTAACGGGTTGCCTTTCTGAGCGCTACAAAGACGATCTACAAAAAGAAATTCCCGATGTCGATGCCTGGTTTGGCACACGGGATCTTTCACGTTTATTAAAGCAGCTAAATGCAAATTACAAGCACGAACTTGTAGGTGAACGGATACTTACCAATCCCAGTCATTTTGCGTATTTGAAAATTTCTGAAGGGTGTGACCGTCCGTGTTCTTTTTGTGCTATCCCAATTATGAGAGGTGGTCACGTTTCGAGACCTATTGAAGAATTAGTGAAGGAAGCGAAGAATCTGGCTAAGAACGGCACAAAAGAATTGTTGCTGATTGCCCAAGACTCGACCTATTACGGGTTGGATATTTATAAGAAGAGAAGTCTTGCCGACTTGCTTAGAAATCTTTCTGATGTAGAAGGCATTGAATGGATACGTTTACATTATGCTTTTCCTGCAGGATTTCCTTTGGATGCGCTTGATGTTATGGCCGAACGTTCTAACATCTGCAAATACATTGACATCCCGTTGCAGCATGGATCTACCAATATGCTGAAGATCATGCGCAGAGGAATAACACGTGAGAAGACAGAAGATTTGTTACAAACCATTCGTGAAAAAGTTCCAGGCATTGCTATTCGCACAACATTAATTGCCGGTCATCCGGGAGAAACCGAAGCTGATTTTGCAGAAATGATGAAGTTTGTTGAGAATTCGCGGTTCGATCGTCTTGGCGTTTTTCCCTATTCGCATGAAGACAATACGCATTCGTATTCCATGCCTGACGATATTCCAGCAGACGTGAAGCAGGAACGTGTTGACGACATTATGGAATTGCAGCAGGGCATCTCGCTGGAATTAAATCAAGCCAAAATAAATAACATTTATAAAGTTCTGATCGATCGCAAAGAAGATCATCAGTTTATTGGTCGTACTGAATTTGACTCACCGGAGGTTGACAATGAAGTTCTGCTTGATGCAAGTAAAAACTATATCCGCGTGGGTGATTTCATCCAGGCAAGAGTGACAAGCGCCACCGAATTTGATCTGATGGCCGAACCTGTATAAATAGTAGAACTTTTGTAAGAAATAGCCGTTATTCGGTATGCACAAACTCACTACTTGTTGAATCATGCATCTTTCTACAGTTGCTTTAGGCGATACACGTTCCTTTACCCCGTCTTTTCTCGACTACATTCAAAAGAAAGAAAGTCTTACCCGTTTTTATCACCGATTTCCCTTGGTCGAAAATTTCAAAGATCAAATCGACGAAAAATCAACATCATTTCCTCAGACCAATCGTGATGTATTAGTATCTGTTCTTAACGGACAGTATAAAAACCTGATCATGACAGACGTTGTGAAACGAAATATTTCGAGGTTATCGGATAAAAATACATTCACTGTTACCACGGGTCATCAGCTTAATATTTTTACAGGTCCTTTGTATTTTATCTACAAGATTGTAACAGTGATTAATGCCTGTAAAAAATTAAAATCAATTTACCCTGGTAAGCATTTTATTCCGGTCTATTGGATGGCTTCTGAAGATCATGACTTCGCTGAAATCAGTTACTTCAGGTTATCCGGGAAAAAATATACCTGGGCGACAGATCAGCTGGGTGCCGTAGGACGATTTAATCCGAAAAGCCTTGAATCTCTGCTTAACGAAATTCCAGGAGAAACTTCGCCATTTAAACAAGCTTACACAAAGCACGACACATTGAGTGATGCAGTTCGATACTATGTGAATGAATTATTTGGTGAAGAGGGTGTTGTGGTGGTTGACGCGGATCATCGCGAACTAAAGAAGGAACTGCGACATGTGATGACTGAAGACATTTTTAAAAACACATCAAAAAAATTAGTAGAAGAGAAAAATGCTGAGCTCACCACATTGGGGTATCATCCGCAAGTGTTCGCGCGTGACATCAATTTCTTCTATCTCGATCATCAATTGCGAAGTCGACTGGAAAAAGAAGGCGAACGATTTCAAGTAGTTGATACCGACATCAGTTTTTCTCTGGACGAAATCGCAAAAATAATTGAATCCGAACCTGAGAAGCTTAGTCCGAATGTTATTCTGCGGCCTCTTTATCAGGAGATCATACTTCCTAATCTTGCTTATGTTGGAGGACCCTCTGAAGTAACCTATTGGCTACAATTGAAAGGTGTTTTTGATCACTTCCATATTCCGTTTCCAATTCTCATGCCCCGCAATTTTGCTTTGGTGATTGACGCTCCTTTGCAAAGGAAATTTGCAAAAACAGGTCTTGAGATAAACGATCTATTTGAGGAAAAGAATTCCTTATTTAAATCCTGGGTGCTAAAAAACACACATCACAATCTTGCACTGAGCGAAGAAATGAAAAACGCCTCCCGGCTGTTCGATGAGATTCGCCAACGTGCTATTAAAATTGACTCGACACTCGGTCCTCTTGTGGGTGCTGAAGAAAAACGAACTTCGAAGAGCCTTGAAAAAATTGAACATAAACTACTCAAAGCTGAAAAGCGGAACCATGCTGACAAACTCAGGCAAATTGAAGTCGTTAAAGATGCGCTATTCCCTGGAGGTGGACTGCAGGAGCGTACCGATAACTTCCTGAATTTTTATCAACAGGATCCTCAATTTATTCAAAAGCTCATCCGTCACTTTGACCCGTTCAATTTTTCATTTCACGTTCTCACCTATTAACGGGTTCTGAAGTATCTTTGGTCATGACCAAAAAAGAACTCAGGGCTATTTATCTTCAAAAGCGTCTTTCGCTATCTGAGTCAGATCTTGTTGAGCTGAATGGGCGTCTCTGCGAGAATTTTTTTAAGCACATTGATTTGAGTCCGGTCAACGTCATTCACACTTTCCTGCCAATCGCTAAGAAAAACGAGCCCAATACGTGGTTGATTGTCGATGAATTAAAAAGAAGATTTCCCGCTATTCGAATTTCCATTCCGAAGATTAATGCAACTGAAGGACTTGAAAACTATTATTTGGAAAGTCGTGATCAATTAATCTCCAGTGCGTGGGGAATTTCTGAACCTTCTGAGGGTGAACGAACACCTACACGTGCCATTGATCTTGTGATCGTTCCGTTACTCGCTTATGACAAAAGAGGGCAACGGGTTGGTTACGGCAAAGGGTATTATGATCGTTTTCTAAAAACCTGCAAACCCGATTGTAAAAACATTGGTATATCGTTTTACTCTGCTGTAGAAAAAATAGAGGATATCTTTGACGGAGATCAACCTTTGAATGGAGTGGTTACCCCAGATCAATTTTACGGTTTTTCATAAGAAACAGTAAAGGGAATTTCCTTTGTAAAAAGAATTCCATTATTTGTCATCCCTTCCACTCTGATCTTGAAGGAACCCGTGGCATCGCCTGTATAAAATGAAAACGAGGATTTTCCCTGATTGTCCGTGAGTATTTTTGGATTCCAATACAGGGTCGATCGCAAGTCGGGAATATTGCTCTGCTTTTGATTTGCATACGACGGTGATTTGAAGGGGATTGATTTACTAATCCCTGTGACGAACAATTCATGTTGATTCGATGGCAATTCTTCACGGGCTGTAGGTTTCGTTCTCACCAGGATGATTCCATTTTTTCCCAGTTCTCCATAACGACTTAACGTTTCCTGACTTCTGAGGATTCCGATTTTATCAACATTGGCAGGTAATAAATTCAGAAAGTATTTTGTGTTGTCTGTCATTACCCCATCGATAATGTACAGCGGATCTACGGTTGCGTAAATGGCATTATCTCTTAAAAACACACGCACCATTTCCTCGTTATCTTTTTTTCGATAACGCACCATCTGTACAATATTCCCCAATAGTTCCTGCATCGAAGAGAACGGTTCAAACTTGTCGAGTTCGATATCAAAATCTGAATCCAACCATTCTTCGTAATTGTCCTGCGGTAGTCGGTTGGAATAATACAAGAATGATTTCATGACAACATTTCGTCTTTTAACAAAACTGCTATACGTATCCTCAACGGCACTTGCCATTGTTACCGCCCTGAGCGAATCATTCCTGATCACCGGCTCATCCGAAATAATTGTTCCCATTACTTTTGCTCCCTTACGGGTAATCGTGTAGTAGATTCTTTCATCTCCAAATTCTTTGAACAATGGAAACTCAAAGGTGCCAGACGAGTTGATGTATAGCGGATAGACAAAATCATTTCGGTTCAGGTAAAATGTCACCAACGTAGAATCCGCCAAGGCCTTTTCAGTAATCACTTTTCCTTTAAAGTAATATGACATGGTTTTGTTATTGCCCATTGGGTTCACTGCTGATTCATTGCCCACAGACAAAGAATTCATTGAGGTCGCATCCTCAAACAAATCACTATGAATCACCGAAACCGAAAAATCGCCCTCGATCGGTTTGCTATCCATGTCGGTTATGGATAACTGCACATTTACAGGTTGTCGTGCAGAATATTTCTCCTTGTCAGGGATAACAGAGGTAATCACCCTACTTTGTTCAGGAGGAATTGAAGATTTATTGATAACGCTTTTCTCGCCTGCTATTACAAATGGTGATTTAAAAATGGGAGTATTATTTCCCTGGCGAGACAAATCCTCGCTGTAAGCCAAGAGTGTGTATTGGTCAGGGTTCGTCGTTAGTATGAGTTGATTTGCGCATGATCCATCCTGAAAAACAACCCGGTTGTGAAAGTGAATTTTGCCATCCGATCCTAAAAGTTTTAGACTGATCACTCTTTTACCAGTTGCCAATTTCATGTTCCCTTCAGAAAACAAACGGCCTCTGAAATAAGCCGTGTCACCGGGAGCATATTTCGGTTGACTAAATACAAGTTGAAGCTTTAATGATTGGGCGTTTGCATTTACACTGAATAGGCAAATAAGAACCAGCGCTATTGAAAATCTATTTTTTAAACTCTTCATTACCAAAAAGACGGCTTTACATTGTAGTCATTATAAAACGAATCGCTGCAATCGTGATAAATTGTATCAATTCCGGTTAATTTAAAGGGAACAACGTCAGAAGGAATATACATTTCCCTTCTCGTTATCCCTGAAACTCCAAATATACCCAATACTTCTTCCTGCGGATCAGTAACAGATTGAATATTTCCTCTGACCTTAACGGAATTGGGTTGAAATAAATCTCCAAGACCTGATTCCTGTTTCTCAACAAGATCCCAAAAATTATATACCTCTTCTGAAAGACTAAGTTGCTCAACCATAAGATAATACTTGTCATAAAATTGTCGCTTCGTAGCAGGAATTGCTCCTAAATCAACTTTTTTAAATTCATGACCATCCACAATTCTATTGTGAGAGATCAGCGCTTTTGTGTTGGTGTTATATGGCCAGCATTCGCAGCATGTGCATTCAGCTACTTTTACAATACCGCCTGATCCAGGTGGAGAAATGTATCCGCTACATGGTTCAGGGGTTGGGCGTGTTGGCGTATACCATATCCCATTTTCAAAGATCGCTGGATCAATGCGTGTTCGATTAAACTCCGGAAAGGTCCTTACTTTATACATGGTAGTCCACCTCCATCGTAGTAGATTTTGTTCTGCCTCTACAATTCCTTTCGCATCAACCAAAATTCTTATGGCATCCATGTACTGTCCGTCTTCGAATTGTTCTGGTCTTTTTCCTAAAATCCCATTGGACACAAATTGAAAAGAAATATTCGTGATATCTCCTGCTGATACCAGTCGTTGTGGTTGGGATTGATACTCTCTGCCAAACCTTGTTTTTATTTTCACATAATATTCGTGGCCGATTTGGCCGCGCATCCCTGTTTTACCGGTCTGATAAACACCGGGAGAAACTTCGGAAAGCTTTTCGGGAATATTGTTATCGTAAATCCACACCGAAGCCCCCGATGCCGTTGGGGCTTTCTTCAATGAATTGTCAAGGCTCGTTGAGTAGGATAATTTTATTTCGTAAGGCCCCGGATCATTGGTGATCAATCCATCGACAACAAATTTCTGTGTTCCGGGAAGCAACGTTACATTCAATGGATCAACGCATCCCTCAAAAAGAACAAACAGAAGCGGTAAGAAATGGATTGGCCGCATGCTACCAGAAAGAAGGTTTTACATTGTAGTCATTAAAAAATGAAATGCTGCAATCCTCGAACATCGAATCAATCGGAGCTAACTTATAGGGAACTACATCCGGGGAGATATAAATCTCTTTTCTGGTTATACCAGACACCCCAAATATGCCCAATACTTCTTCCTCAACATCGGTGATAGACCGGATATTGCCTTTAATCTTAATGGAATTGGGTTGAAATATATTTCCAAGGCCCGTCTCCTGTTTCTCTGTCAGGTTCCAAAAATTGTATACATCCTCCGATAGGCTTAACTGTTCTACATTGAGGTAATACTTATCATAGAATTGCATGGATTCAGCGGGAATAACCCCAATATCGACATCCTTAAATTCAAGTCCATCAACAATTCTGTTTTTGGAGACAATCGCTCTTGAACTGAATTCGTACGGCCAGCATTCACAACAAGTGCATTCAGCAACTTTATGTATTGACTTACCTCCGGCCGCTATATAACCACTGCAGGGTAGTGGATCTGCCAGCCTTCGAAGGCGTGTAACTCCGTCAACGACGACATCTTGTAATTTATACCTGTATTCGGGATACGTTTTTGCTTTGTACACGGTGTTCCATCTCCAGCGAAATAGGTTATTCTGACTTTCGACACCCGTGGACCTAATTAAAATATGAATAGCATCGAAGTACACCCCATCATAATATTGTTCTGGTCTGGTCGCCCAGATTCCGTCCTTTACAAATCGAAAGGCAATATTTTTGATTTCTCCGGCGGGGAGTAATTCCTGTGGCAAGGACTGATAGTCTCTGCCAAATTTTGTTTTTATTTTCACATAATACTCATGGCCCACCTGCCCCCGCATTCCAGTTTTGCTGGTTTGATAAACACCGGGAGAAACCTCAGAAAGTTTCTCAGGAATATCATTATCATAGATCCATACAGAAGCCCCTGAAGCTACGGGTGCTTTTTTCAACGAAGTGTCGAAGCTTGTTGAATACGATAATTTTACTTCATAAGGTCCCGGATCATTCGTGATCAACCCATCCACAACAAACTTTTGTGTTCCTGGTAACAGCGTCACCTTGAGTGGATCCACGCATGCTTCAAGAAAAATGAAAAGAATCGGTATGAAGCGTATCAGTCTCATCCTACCAAAATGATGGTTTTACAGTATAATTTTCTTTAAAGGAATTACCGCACTCGTGCATAATACTGTCCAGAGATGGAAGGTTGTAAGGCATAAGTTCCGGACTTAAGTAAATTTCCTTTCTGGCAATTCCTGAAACTCCAAATATACCAAGTACCTCTTCATCCGGATCCGTCACTGCATGAATATTGCCTGTGACTTTTGCTGAATTCGGCTGAAAAATATTTCCGTTGCCTGCCTGGGTTTTCTCTACGAGGTTCCAAAAATCGTATACTTCTTCCGACACACTCAACTGCTCTACGTTAAGATAATATTTCTCATAAAATTGCTGTTTCCCTGCATGAATACTTCCCAAATCGATCTTTCTGAAATCAATGCCGCTTACAATTCCGGTATGAGAGATCAATGACTTTGTACTATAGGCAAAGGGCCAGCATGTGCAGCATGAACATTCGGTTACCTTCTCAAGGCAAAATCCCTTATAACAAACGCCTTCAGGACAATCCAATGCATTATCACAGGAGTGACCATGTCCATTTGCCGGATCGTATATATAGCCACTACATTTTTCAGGAGATGGATAATAAGCCGGCCCTTCTCCTCCGGCTCTGAATTCAGGCCATGTTCTGGCTTCGTAAATTGTATTCCAGCGCCAACGCAATAAGTTTTTCTCTCCCACCGCACCTTTTGAATCTAAAATTATTCTTAGCGCATCTACATAGTCGCCCGGATTGCCACGGATTCCTAAAAGACCTTTCGGGTTAAACTCAAACGTGACGTCTGTAATTTCTCCTGCAGCAATAAGGCGTTGCGGATAGGTTTGATATTCACGGCCGAATTTTGTTTTTATTTTAATATAATATTCGCGGCCGATCGTTCCCTGAATACCTGTTTTGTTTGTTCTATAGATACCCGGAGAAACTTCAGAAAGTTTTTCGATCGTATTAAAGTTGTCGTAGATCCAAACAGACGCGCCGGTGGCTGCAGGAGCTATTCTCAGATTATTATCAAATCCCGTGGTGGATGATAATTTTACTTCATACGGTCCAGGATCATTGGTGATCAAGCCGTCTACCACCAACTTCTGCCCCACAGGAAGCAATTTTATTTTTAGCGGATCGACACACGCTTCGAACAAAATAAACAACAGGGGTATAAAGCGTACAAGTTTCATTTTCCAATAGACTCAACAACAAGTCATCAAATTTACAATGATCCCTTGTTCACGATAAAGATAGAGGGGATGATCGAGATTCTGCATCGGGGTTGACGAAATCACGAAGAACACGTGAGTTTATCTTTACCTTAAAACGGCAATCAACAAGTTCGTATTTACCAAAATGATGGTTTTACTGTATATACACTTTGGAACGAGTTACTGCAATCATGCTTAATGGTATCCAAAGGAGGCAATTTGTAAGGCAATACTTCGGGAGTGATATAAAGTTCCTTTCTCGTGATTCCCGATACCCCAAATAAGCCGAGCACCTCTTCTTCCGGGTCAGTGATGGATTGGATGTTTCCTCTGACCTTTACCGAATTGGGTTGAAATAAATTGCCCTGACCCGACTCCTGCTTTTCAATGAGATTCCAAAAATCATACGCATCTTCTGAAAGGCTCAATTGCTCTACCTTAATATAGTATTTCGCATAAAATTGCTGTGTTCCCGCCGGGATATTTCCCAAGTCAATTTTTTCAAATTCATTACCATCAATAATTCTATTATGAGAAATCAATGATTTCGTACTGTAGTTATTAGGCCAGCAGATGCAACACGTACACTCTGCTACTTTCGTTATACTGCTTCCATTGGATATGTATCCGCTGCAAGGCTCCGGAAACGGAAATGGAGGGCCTGTAAGTTGTGCCGTTCTTAGCTCGGGAAATGTTCTTGCTTCAAAGATTGTATTCCATCTCCAGCGGAAAAGATTATCGCCTTTTTCGTTTCCCTTTGAGTCCATTAGAATTTTTATTGCATCGATATACTGGCCCGGGGCATTGCTTTTAAGGCCGTCTTTTTGAAATTGAAAAGAAACGTTGGTAATTTCTCCAGCTGCCTCCAGTCGTTGAGGTGTGGATTGATATTCTCTTCCAAACTTTGTTTTGATCCTGATATAATACTCACGACCCGCAATACCCCGAATTCCATTTTTATTGGTTTGGTAAACCCCCGGAGAAACTTCTGATAGCTTTTCCGAGGTATTAAAATTATCATAGATCCAAACCGTGGCTCCTGCTCCGGTAGGAGCCTTCTTCAACGTATTATCAAGACTCGTGGAATAAGAAAGTTTTACTTCATAGGGCCCCGGATCGTTGGTAATCAGTCCGTCAACAACAAATTTTGGTGCACTGGTAATCAGTTCGATTTTCAATGGGTCGACGCAAGCTCCTAAAAGAATAAATAGCAAGGGGAAAAAGTGTTTCAGTCGCATGTCGATTGGGAGATTCAATAAAATACAAACATCAAAGATACTACTTCAAATTTCTATGCCTACCAGAATGTCGGTTTTGATGCGTATACATTTTGAAAAGAGTTGCTGCAATCGTGTGTGATCGTATCGATCGGAGGTAATTTGTAAGGCATTACATCAGTAGTGATATACATTTCTTTCCTGGCAATCCCAGAAACACCGAATAGTCCAAGTACCTCTTCATCGGGGTCTGTCGTTGACTGAATATTTCCTCTAACCTTTGCGGAATTGGGTTGAAACAAACTTCCTGCAGCAGCTTGCTGTTTTTCCACCAGGTTCCAGAACGCGTACGCTTCATCGGAAAGACTGAGTTGCTCAACTTTGAAATAATACTTGTCATGAAATTGCATAGCCGTTGCGGGTATATTTCCCAAATCGACATTTTTGAATTCATGACCATCGATTATCCTATTATGGGAAATTAATGCGGCCGTATTGTAGCCATAAGGCCAGCATACGCAGCACGTACACTCAGCGATCCTGGTAGCACAATTCCTTGTAGGAATAGAGGAAGTCAATTCACACCCAGAGCTGGAAACATATCCACTGCAAGGCTCGGGAGCTCCCTTATATTTAACCGGGCTTGTACGTGGAATTTCAGAGAGCCTATATCCCGGAAATGTCTCAGCCTTAAAAATGGTATTCCATCTCCAACGAAATAAATTATTTCCGTTATCATTTCCCGTTGCATCAAGGAGGATCTTCAACGCATCAACATAATTTCCAGGGCCACCACTTGCCAGGCCATCATTCTGAAATTGAAAAGAAACATCTTTAATTTCTCCTCCATTCTCCAATTGCTGCGGAGCAGACTGATATTCACTTCCAGATTTTGTTTTAATCCTGATATAATATTCCCGCCCTACTATTCCTCGGATTCCGGTTTTGCTGGTTTGATAACTGCCAGGAGAAATTTCGGTTAATTTCTCAACCGTATTGAAATTATCATAAATCCATACCGATGCCCCTGTAGCAAGGGGAGGCTTTTTTAATGTTGTATTATCAAAACCCAGTGAGTAAGACAATTTGACTTCGTACGGCCCAGGATCGTTCGTGATCAATCCATCAACAACAAACTTCTGTGTTTCCGGAAGCAACTTTATTTTAAGTGGATCAACACAAGCTCCAAGAAAAATGAATAATACAGCTATGAAGCGCTTCAATCGCATCATCAGAATTTAAAGCTGTAACTCAGGGAAGGTACGGCTGTGCCAATAATCGAAAGCTGGTAAGGCTTTAAGACGGCTGCGCCCTGATCCACAAAATATACGGAGTAGGGATTTTTCCGGGCGTAGACGTTGTAAATTGAAATCGTCCAGAAGCTCTCACCTAATTTCTTCTTTTTATTGCTTCCTTCAATAACAAGCGCAAGGTCTAATCGATGATAATCTGGAACTCTGTAATTATTCCGTTCGGAGAAATCTGAAATAGGCGATCCGTTAACAATGTATCCCGCTGTCGGTAATGACAACGGTCTGCCGGTATGGTACGTAAATATGCCGGAAAAGAAAACTTTGCGCGTAAGGCTATATCGCCAGTTGATATTTAAAATATGGGGTTGATCATAATTGGAAGGATATACCTCTCCATTATTTATTTTCTCAGAATCAAATTCACCATTCACCTGTCGAAGAGAACGTGCGTAGGTATAGTTTAAACCTCCCACCATTTTTCCGCGGACTTTATTCACCGAAAATTCTGCACCGTAAGCTTTGCCCGTTCCGCGCAATAGGGAGGTTTCCAGCTGAGGGTTGAGTATAAGATTAGCCCCATCTTTAAAATCAAGTACGTTGTTGAGTTTTTTGTAATACAATTCAACAGAAGTTTCATACATGTTATTCTTCGAATTATTAAAAAAACCTGCGGATATCTGATCAGCCATTTGAGGTTTGAAATAGGTGTTGCTCGATTGCCATATGTCAACCGGTGTGATTGCTGCTGTGTTGGAAATCAGATGCACGTATTGATAAATTCTGTTATACCCCACTTTAATGGAGGATCGCTCTGTAATATTATAACGCAGAGAAGCTCTTGGCTCAGGACCGAAATACGTTTTCATCATTTCACCGGCACCATAATGAATGGAATCAATTGTATTTCTTACTTCGATGGGAGCATCGGGTTTATACAGGTATACCGTACCCGGTCCAATGCGATTAAACATCGATAATCGCAAACCAACTTCAGCATCAAACTTTTCGTTGAACGTGTATCCCTGAGTAAAGTATAAAGCGCTTTCAACGGAATTTTCAACAGGCATCGTGGTCGTTTTGATCGTCGATTCACTGGAGGTAGGTTTCAATTCACCGGGACTAAAACGGTAGTACGTGGTATGAAGTCCAAAGGATTGTTTGCTTCTGTTTTTGTCGTGATTGAAATCAATTTTAAGGGATGGATAGGTTATCTTATACCTAAGTTCAAAAGCATTAGCGCCTTCATTTTTATTTACTTCATACGAGTATTGCCCAGCATAAATTCCCACATTCAAAAAAAGATTCGGAGTGAGTGACTTTTCATAACGGGCTGCGAAGGCCATGTTTCGCCATTGATTTGCTGTATCCGTGGCCAACCGGAATTTATCGTGACTGGTATACGCTGACAACGTGAGCTTACTGGTTTTGTTTATCTTGTGTGCATACTTAATCGATCCATCATAAAAAAATATCGAGCTATTGGATATGTTTTTATATCGTGATTTTAAAAAGTTAAGCATCCAATCGGAGTACGTGGTACGGAACGAGACGCTTAAGGAACTGGTGTCGATCTTCACGGGTCCGCCGATGGTTACGTTACTCGAAACCAAACCAATTCCCGCAGAACCTTTCCATTTTCTGTAGTCTCCTTCGCGTGATGCCATGTTGAGTACGGAAGATACTCTCCCTCCATACTCAGCTGGGATACCCCCCTTAAAAAAAGAGGCTTCACTCACCGCTTCTGAATTGAATGCTGTGAAGAAACCCAAAGCATGCGATGTGTTAAAAATCGGAACTCCGTCATACAACACCAGATTCTGATCAGCGCCGCCACCCCGTACATTAAAGCCTGATGATGCTTCACTCACTGTGGATACCCCCGATTGAATTTGTAATTGTTTGATAATGTCTTTTTCTCCCATAAAAGATGGTGATCGCCGTAGGTCAACCATGCGGATCGAAGTTTGACCAATTCGTCTGTCGGTAATACTCTGGTCCCTGATGATCACTTCGTCGAGTGTGAGGGGCGTTTCTTGCAACTGCATATTGACCTCCCCATCCTGGTAAATCGAAAGATTTACGATCTTCTCCTCATAGTTGATAAATCGATAACTAACTACATATTCTCCTCCGGGGATGACGAATTGATATTTACCATTGGCCGCAGTGCCCGTACCAATATTCAATCCGTTTACAAAAATAGTTGCTCCCCCCAAAGGAAGTTTATTGTCTTTTGAAGTTACCGTACCTCGTAACGTTACCCGAGTGCCCGGTGTAAATTGTTGTTTATCTCCCAGGTTAATTCGATCGATGGTTATTTTGTTATCCTCGGCTTTCTGAATAAGCATTTTCCTCTCCAACTCGCGTGCTGGATCCTTAACAAGAATTACAGCATAATCATAAAGAAAAACATAATTGATGTCCGATTCACGAAACAATATCGTTAGAGCATCTCCCAGGGGAAGTCCATTCAAGTTTGATAACATGGAATAGGGGGCCAGCCACTCCTCAACGTAAAAAAATTTAATCTTATGTGTCGACTCAAACTCTTTCAAAAACTCGACCAGCGGCTGACCGGGCCGAACATTTTCCAGACGCGTTTCAAGCCCGCTTTGGGCAAGGAGGTTAAACGAAAAGACAACAAAGAGAGCAATAAGTAAATTTCCTTTCAACACGAGAATTTTTAAAACGTCAAATATAAGCAGGATGCAATGAGTTCTTGCAGGATAATAAATTTCCTAAAACAGAAATCGATTTAAACTGAAGGTTCTTGCTGGCTAAGACAATGAAAAGAACCCAAACCCCAAATAATGTCTGTGGAATCAAGCCCGATTACCTTGCGTGTGGCAAAACAAGCCTGAAGGATCTGCAAGGCCTTTTCATCATTTTTCGAATCGCGAAATGTTGGAACCACGACATACGCATTACTAATATAGAAATTGGCATAGGATGCAGGCAAGCGCATCCCCTCATATACCACAGATGACGGCATAGGAAGTTCAACAATATTCAATGGCTTGCCATTTTCAAGGCGTGCTGTTTTTAGTTTTTTTAAGTTTTCCTGAAGTAAATGGTAATTGTCGTCAGACTTTTTTTCCTCCACAACTGTTACTACTGTGTCTTCATTTGTAAAACGTGTAATGTCATCAATGTGTCCGTCCGTGTCATCACCCACAATTCCGTCTCCCAGCCAAAGAATGTTTTCAACTCCATAGTAATTATAGAGATACTCTTCAATTTGCTTTTGATTAAGCTGAGGGTTTCTGTTGGTGTTAAGTAAGCAGGATGTTGTCGTCAGTAATGTTCCTCTTCCATTGAAATCTACCGATCCTCCTTCCATGACAATACCCGGATATACGACGGGTAAATCGTAATGCCGGGCTATCAGCGTCGGGATATTATCATCCAAATCAAAAGGCGGATACTTGCCACCCCAGGCATTGTAGCCCCAATCGACAATCATTTTTGCTTTCTCCTTCGAGTTAATCAAAAAAGCAGGGCCATGGTCGCGACACCAGGCATCATTGGTAGGATGAAAAAAGAATTTTATTTTCGAGAAATCTGCGTTCACCTTTTGCAGGTGTTGGATGACTGCCGTTTTCATTGCCTCATCAAGCACATTGATGTTAACTATTTCTCCTTCAGCTACTCGTTTAACAAATTCGCTGTAGATTGGATAAACCGCTGCAATCTTTCCTGGCCATGATGCTTCCTTGTGCGGCCAACTCAGCCAGGTGGCATCATGCTTTGCAAATTCAGCGGGGAAATGAAATCCTTTTTGTTTAGGAGTCGGAAAGTCCGGAAGTCCGGAAGACAGAAAATCTTTTGTCACTATTTTAATGAGTTAAAGCATATTATATTTTAAGAAGTCGAAGGTGGACCAGTCTTTCAGACTTCCGGTCTTTCTGACTTCCCGACTATTCGTCAATAAATCGTTTTGTAATGGGCGCGTAAGAATCGATTCTCCGATCTCGCATAAAAGGCCAATGTGTGCGTACGTGGTCGGTTTTATCTAAATCAATGGCCTCTACATGCACTTCCTCTTCATCATGTGAACCCAGGTAAAGAATGCGCCCTAAGGGATTAGCTACAAATGAGCCTCCCCAGAATTTCATCGCACCATCTTGCTCAAAGCCAACGCGGTTTACGCTTACCACATGCACGCCATTCGCTACTGCATGACTCCGTTGAATTGTTTGCCATGCATCAAATTGCTCTTTATTCGTTGCCTCATCCTGCGAGGTCGCCCAGCCAATCGCTGTCGGATAAAATAAAACTTCAGCACCCATCAAGGCCGTGATGCGAGAGCCTTCCGGATACCATTGGTCCCAGCAAATTAAAACTCCGATGGTTGCGAATTTTGTCTTGAAGACTTTATAGCCAAGATCGCCTGGCGTAAAATAAAATTTTTCATAAAAAGACGGATCATCCGGAATATGCATCTTCCGGTACTTACCAAGGTAACTACCATCTGCATCGAGAACCGCTGTCGTGTTATGATAAATCCCACTGGTTCTTTTCTCAAACAATGAAGCGATGATCACAACACCGAGTTCTTTCGCCAGTTTAGAAAGTGACTCTGTGGAGGGACCGGGAATAGGTTCGGCCAGTTTAAAATGATCATAGTCTTCCGTGTCGCAGAAGTATAACGACCTGAACAATTCCTGAAGGCAAACGATTTGTGCACCTTGTGCTGCTGCTTCCCTGATCCTGGCAATCGCCTTGGTCAGATTTTCTTCCGGATTTTTTGTGCAACTCATTTGCACAGTTCCAATTTTTACAATTTTCCCCGCCACTTACTTTATTAATTTAATGATGCAAAAATACGTATTTGAGGATTTATTGTGACACTGTTTTCACTGCTCGCACCATTTCTTTTTTTCCCGGAGGTCCCGGAAGCGTTTCAACCGATAATCCTAAGGATGTTAAGTCGCGTTTCACCTGGCCTTTGGCACAATAGGTAACAAAAATACCTTGAGGTTTCATGGCCTCGGTGACTTTACGAAGGATTGCGCGTTCCCATAGTTCAGGCTGCTTGCTCGGAGCAAAAGCATCATAATAAACAAGATCAAACTTGTTATTTCCCAGCTCAGCATCTTCCAGTTTTACATTACGTTTTACGAGGTGAAAATTTGAATTGATTTCCGAATCCTGATCCCAGGGCAATCGATGTAAATCCGCAAACTCTTTGTGGTTGTTTATCATCAGTGCCGAAGGATAGTTAAGTTTCTGCACAATACCCGTGTCAATTGGAAAAGCTTCAAGTGACGTGTAGATTATTTTTCTATTCGTCACAGAGGATCGTTGCAATGTCAGCAAAACATTTAACCCGGTGCCAAACCCCATTTCCAGGATATTCGTTTCATCGACCTCATTTTGTCGAGGCAGAAAATCAAAACCATTTTTAATGAACACATGGATGGATTCCTGAATAGCTCCGTGTGTGGAGTGGTAAGTTTCGTTTAGGGAAGTATTCAACAGAGAATGAGAACCATCGGATGTGGTAATGATCGTCAATTCACTCATCTCAGATTTTTTTGATTAGTGCCACTGCATACGCATTTACACCTTCCTGTCGCCCGATATAGCCGAGTGTCTCATTGGTAGTAGCTTTAATCGAGATATCTTCTTCCGTGATATTCATGAGTGGCGCAAGCACCTTTTTCATGTTGGGGATGTGCGGATTAATTTTCGGCACCTCCAGGCAAACTGTACAATCTATATTTTCAATTTCCCATCCTTTTTCCAAAAGCAATTTGGTTACTTCTTTTAAAAAGAATTTACTATCAGTTCCCTTCCAACGAGCGTCGGTGTTGGCGAAATGAAATCCAATGTCGCGGAGATTTGCAGCGCCCAACAAGGCATCACAAATTGCATGGATCAATACATCGGCGTCTGAATGACCCACAGCCCCTTTATGCGCATCCGGTAATCTAATGCCTCCCAGAAAGAAATCCTTTCCCGACTCCAAAACATGCACATCTACCCCAAGGCCAACTCGTATTTTCATACCTGTTACTTTTAATTACCAAATTCGTGCAGAAACTATGCGCTAAAATAGACTTTCCGAATCAATTTAATTCCACCGTGTCAGAATAGAAAAAATCAATTAATTAAGGTGCATGCATCCTGAATATATCTAATTTGGTCCCGCTTACCAATATGAATAGAAAAAGCTTTCTGGGGAATCTACTTTTAGGACGGGCTTACATCAAGTCTCGTCGGGAATACAAGTATGCAATGCTCCGTGGGGAATTTGGTCTTATTGTGATTGGAGTAAGCATTTTCTATTCTATTCTTGACACATTCAATGGTGTTAGTCACTTTATACCGTGGTATAGTGTTCTTGCACTTGTTGGATTTATCTCTATTGTTCTTAATCGCTACAAGTATTACAATCTCTCATCGGTTCTATTACTGCTGCTTACTAATCTTCTTGTATACTTTTTTGCAGATGTGGATCATCCGCATGGCGGTGTTTATTTCTTTTTCACGGCTTGTAGTATGGCCGCACTTATTCTCTTTAGCTATTACAACCGATACCTCGGCGTAGCGTTTGCTTTTTTGCCCTTGTGCGCCGGCTACTTGGCGTTTTCAACCGATTTGAATATTCTGCCAGGCCCGGTAATGGAGTACAACCTGATCCGAATCAATTTCATTGTGAATTACCTGCTGGGCATGCTGACGAGTATATTCATTGTCTATTTCCTCATCATTCGCAATCTTGAATCGGAGCGATCTCTACAAAAAAGTGAACAACATCTGATTACCCTATCGGAGGATCTTAAAGTAAGCGAAGAACGTTTCGCGATGGCACTTTCGGGTACCCGAGCAGGAATTTATGAATGGAAATTAAAGAGCAATTGCATTTACGTAAGCGGGTATTGGAAAAATCTTCTTGGATATGAAGACACGGAGTTGAATGACCTTTCGATTGAACAATTCCTTTCGTTCATTCATCCTGAAGATATCGCGCGCACCTCACAATCCATCGAAGCTCATTTACAAAGTCACCAACCGTATCAGAATGAGCTACGTATTCGGGGTAAAAAGGGGGAATATAAATGGTTTCTCGATAGTGGGGTTTCAAAATTGGATAACGATGGAAAAGCCTCCGTGGTCATCGGCTCAATCATCGATATCAATGAACGAAAAAATGCAGAAAAAGAACTTGCTGTAAAAAATCTTCAGCTTGCAAAGACAAACGAAGAACTCGACCGCTTTGTGTACAGTGCCTCACACGACATGCGGGCTCCGCTTACTTCCATGATGGGCCTGATCAATCTTTCAGAACGGGCAAATCCTTCGGAGGAAATGAAATCGTACCTTGAGTGGATGACGCGTTGCATCGCCACGATGGAAGGCTTTATTAAGGAGGTCACCGATTACTCACGAAACGCGCGCCTGGATTTTTCATTGACTGAATTACGTCTTTATGATTTCATTTCCGAAACAACAAAAAATCTCGCTTATACGGTAATTGATAAGAAGATACGGGCTGAGATCAATGTGAGCAAAGACCTGGTTGTTAAAACTGATTCGGGGCGTTTAAAAATCGTACTTAATAATCTGATTTCAAACGCATACAAATACCATCGTTATGATCAGTCTGATCCTTACATTCGTATCGATGCCGAACGAAAAGAAGATAATGTTATTATTTGTATTACCGATAACGGATCAGGTATTCCCGAAAAACACCTCCCAAAGATCTTTGATATGTTTTACAGAGCTTCAGAAAACTCTCAGGGATCCGGTCTCGGACTTTACATTGTAAAAGAAGCCCTTCAAAAATTAGGTGGAACAGTTTCTGTCGAGTCCGAATTTAATAAAGGCTCAACATTTACTATATCAATTCCTTTGAGAGCTGCTGTTGTATCGTAAAACATTTTCGTTTTCCGGTCTGAGTATTTTTTTTGCCTGACGTTGAATTGCTGCTGAAGTTACTGAGTTGATTTTATCTACCTCTGCATTGATCAGGTTTGTATCTCCCGACAAGGCGAAAAAAGCAAGATTCATTGCCCGATTGATTACTTCTACTTTTTCAAATTCAAGACTGGACTCGACCTGATTCTTAACTTTCTCCAACTCCTCCTCGGTAACTCCATCCCGTACCACGGCTTGCAATATTTTTTCTAATTCCAGCTCCGCGGTCTCAAACGTTACACCATCTCTAAGTCTTCCGCTGACAACCATCAATCCGGGATCAATCGTGCCTGTAAGGAAGGAAGAAATGGACGTGAAAATTTCTTTCTCCTGCACAAGTTGTTGATACAGCCTGCTCGAATGACCTCGTCCAAAAATATCACTCAACAGATCCGATGCATAATAGTCTTCGTCAAATCTTCCAGGAACATGCCAGGCTTTATACAAAGCATTGGCAGGAACATCTGCATGAACATCAAGCACTCGTTTCTCTTGCTGTACGGGCTCCTCAGAAAGTCTTCGCACTTTTCTTTTTCCGGAAGGGATAGGTCCAAACCATTTTTCAGAAAGTTTTTTTACCTGATCCATGGTTACGTTTCCGGCAACGACAAGAACGGCATTGCTTGGCACGTAGTGTGTAAAGAAAAATTCGCGCACGTCATCCAGGGTAGCGGTTTCGATGTGACTTATTTCCTTACCGATCGTAGCCCACAAATAGGGATGAACTTTATAAGCCAGAGGCCGCAACTTCAACCATACGTCGCCATACGGTTGATTTAAATAACGTTGCTTAAATTCTTCTATAACCACCTTACGTTGTACCTCCAATACCTTTGGGTCAAAGGAAAGACCAAGCATTCGATCCGATTCCAACCAAAAACCGGTTTCAATATTGGCCGCCGGGACAGTGAGATAATAATTTGTTATATCGGTACTGGTAAACGCATTATTCTCGCCACCCACCTTTTGCAAAGGTTCGTCATAACTTGGAATGTTTTGTGAACCACCAAACATCAAATGCTCAAATAAATGAGCAAATCCTGTTCTACTGGATTGTTCATCACGAGAACCAACATCATACAAAATATTTAAAACAGCGATTTGAACGGCGTGGTCTTCATGAACAATAACACGCAACCCATTCTTCAGAGTAAAAGAATCAAATTGAATCATACAGCATCAAAAATACTCCGAGTTTTGTGATTTTAACTCGTTGATGCGTCAACAGATTAAAATAGGAGCATCGTTCGTTAGCTATGGTAAAAATGACGATTAATCCGGATTACCCCAATTTTCCTTAACTTAGCCTGTTTCATTACCCTTTTGAAGGATATTAGTCACCATAACGCGCATCGAACAAGCCCGATCTTGAAATCCCTCGGATTTCTGATGTTGTTATTCTTTTTTGCGGTCCCTGTCTTTGCCCAAAATACAAAAGGAGATAGCCCGGTGGGGAATCAGCGAAGGATTCGCGAAACAAAAGTGAAATCCATCAAAAGGAAAGACCGAGCTACCAAGGATATATCTGGACACCGGCTCCGCACAAAAAACAAGTCTTCAGCATCACGGGCCAATGCAAATTATCCAACACCTTCACCGTATGCGGACAGGAAGAAGATAAAATCTGACAGGCCATCGAAAGCTTCTCCACGGTATACTGCGAGGCCAAGTGAACGTCAGCGCCCATGGCGGGGAAATATCTCCGGACACCCACTTCGCGTTGTAGCAAGAAATAAAAAGCTCAGCAGAAATAATCTTTACCCCAGCAAAGTTTATACGCGCACGGCAACAGGTCAAAAGCCTGTTCGCATAAAACCTGATCATCAACAGCGCGCATGGAAAGGTGGCATTGATCATGGATCTATCCGAAATCAGACGGCTACGGGAAAAGTAAAAAACGTATATCCACAAAATGGTCAATATGCCGCCTATTCCAGGAAGCGGCTGAAAACTAAAGAACACTCTGTTTCCAATCGCGCAGTAATTGGATTAACGTCGAAGTTGAGCCCAAGACCACCTCGTGGAAGAGGCACAACACCTCAATCGGCTTCTGGCAACTTTGTTAAGCGGGGCAGAAAAAATGTTTACTGGGGTAAGTTTTCAGTCGGAGAAAGGGCTGTCACCCGAGACCTGACAGGGCGACCCGTTCGTACCCGAAATTTCCACTCTGCCCCTGCGGGATCCGTGGATTACGATTCCTTATCGCGTCTTTCAAAGCGCAAGACCATAGGAGACAGGCCCTATCGGGGGACATCCGGTGGTTTTTCAACGCCAAGCAAACGTGGGCAACGGGCATGGATTGGTGATGTATCCGGGCAAAAACTTCGTACAACAAATCCTAAAAAAAATACGGAAACTGCTGGTCAGTTTCTGTTTCCAAGGAAACTATCCATCAGCAGAAGCGGAGAAGCCGGTAGACAATTACAAGGAGGTGGATACTCAAGCAGGTCACGTAATCGAGCAGGAAACCAACCCTTGCCACCTAAAGCTCCCGGCATCGGAGCCATTGGCATTGATGGTAAAGGAAATAAAGGATTCCGACCGGGATTTGATACGCAAGCAGGAGGCTACTCGGGTGCTACCAAAGCTAAACGACAAGCAAAAGGTGGTGGAAGTGTGAGTGGAAAATTATGGAACAACAGGCAATCCCCAGTAGGGGTTCGGGCTCCCGGGCAGGTGCAGGCAGGATCGTATCAAGGAAACATTCCAAAAAAAGGAAGAGCGGATAATTATCGCGATCAAGGAGAGGGATTTTCGGGATATACAAAAACCAGACGAGCAGCAAAAGGTGGCGGCAGCGTGAGTGGAAAATTATGGAACAATGGACAATCTCCGGTAGGTGTTCGCACTCCCGGACAAGTTCAGGCTGGAACTTACCAGGGGAACATTCCACGAAGAGCGGAT
>Ga0164241_10000960_pt1 | contig 41085 bp, 37 predicted proteins | sample OricomyardsoilBY_FD_108780 | JGI IMG/M metagenome (GOLD analysis project Ga0164241, IMG submission 108780) | Backyard soil microbial communities from Emeryville, California, USA - Original compost - Back yard soil (BY) | ecosystem: Environmental > Terrestrial > Soil > Unclassified | place: USA... | reverse complement strand
TCTATACTGGGAGACTCGTCATGACGAAGGACAGGAAGAGCGGGTCGAGTGACAGCGACGCACCGGGCGCCGATCTGAGGAGCGAGCGCGATCTGTTCCTCAAGAAGTTCACGGGGGGGGCCAAGCTCACCGAAGACTTCGTGCGCGAGGTGGAGCAGCTGCAAGAGCGGCTACGTCACCTGGAGGCAGAGAACGCGGGACTGCGAGCCAAGGTCGAGGCCGATGAGGCGATTCGCGATCTGCTGTCCAAGATCGAACGCCTCGAAAACGAAAAGCGCGAGCTGGTTTCGCGCTTTCACCGAGCCGAGGCCGTAAACAGCGAGTTTACGGCGCGAGTGCAGGAGGTGGAGAGCGAGTTTGCCAACCTCGCCAACCTGTTCGTGGCAAGTAACCAGCTCCACTCGAGCCTGTCGCCGCGTGGGGTTACACGACGCATCAAGGAAGTCCTGGCCCAGCTGGTCGGGGCCGAGCGCTACTGCATGTACCTGGCCAACCAAGACACCACCGAGCTCGTGCCGATCGCGTATGAAGGCGTGGCAGGCGCTTCTCTCACCCCGGTCAAGATCGCCGACTCGGAGCTCGGCCAGGCGGTGGTCAAGGGCACCGCTTCGGTGAGCGACCTGGACCCGACGCAGGGAACGGTCCAGCGACCGGCCGCCATCATTCCTCTCAGCGTCGACGAAAAAACCGTCGGGGTCATCGCCATCTTCTCCACCCTGGCCCAAAAAAAACGCTTCGACACGGTGGATTTCGAGCTATTCAAGCTACTTGGGCAACACGCCGCAGCTGCGCTCGTGAGCGCCAGCCTGTTCGCGCAGACCGATCGCAAGCTACCCGGACTCGAAGCCTTCCTCGACCTCAGCGTTTGACACGACCATGGCCGAATATTCCTGCTTGATTGTCGAAGACTCGCCGATGATGCGGCAGCTTCTCGTGTTCGCGCTCGCGCGCGTCAGAAACCTGCGCGTGACAGAAGCCGATGACGGAGTGGACGGCCTGCGCAAGCTCGCCTCGGCGCGCTACGACATCATCGTCACCGACATCAACATGCCGATCATGGACGGGCTCAAGCTGGTGAAGCGCGTGCGCAGTGATCCGATCCACAAAGATACGCCGATCGTGATCATCACGACCGAGGGGTCACAAGAAGATCGCCAGCGCGCGCTGCAGCTGGGCGCCAACGCCTACATCACCAAGCCGATCCAAGCTCCGCAGGTGATCGCGACGGTGAAAGAGCTGCTCAAGATCGACTGACCCGGCGCGGGTCCTTCGGCACGCATGACCTGGATCAAGATCTGCGGCGTGACGCGGGCGGCCGACGCCGAGCGCGTCGTCGAGCTGGGCGTGGCGGCGCTCGGCCTGAATTTCGTACACGGCTCGAAGCGGCGCGTCAGCATCGAGCAAGCGCGCCCGATCGTCGAGGCGGTGCGGGGTCGTATCGAGCTGGTGGCGGTGGTCGCCGATCCGACCGACGACGAGGTCAAGGAGCTCCGCGACGAGCTCGGCATCGAATCGCTTCAGCTCCACGGTCAGGAGCCGGCGGCGCGCGTGTCGCGGCTCGCCCCCCGCGCATTCAAGGCCGTCGCGATCGAAGACGCGGCCGACGCGCGCCGGGCCGCCAGCTATCCGGGCGAGCGGTTGCTGGTCGATACCAAGGTCGGCGCGAGCTCGGGCGGTACGGGCAAGGTCTTCGACTGGCAGCTGGTGACGGAGCTGGCGCGGGCGCGGGCGCTGATCTTGGCGGGCGGGCTAACGCCCAGGAACGTCGCCGCCGCTATCCACGTCCTACAGCCGTACGGCGTCGACGTGGCGAGCGGGGTGGAGTCGGCGCCGGGCATCAAAGATCACGAGCTGATGGCCGCGTTCGTCCTCTCCGTGCGGAGCGCCGCCTCGTAACCTACGAGCTTAGGCCCAAAAGGCGCAGGTAACAGGCGCGCACGGTTTCGGTCACGGTGAGGTAACGCTCGAACAACTGCTCGCCCGCGCTGCGGGTTGGGCTGCGCTGGAAGCCCATTTGCCGGCCGAGGCCAGATAGCCCTAGCGCCTGCGCGTCGACCCAGTTGGTGCCGTCGCCGCGGTGCACGTGGATACGTTGCTCGAGGCGGCGCAAGAACCGGTAGGCGTCGCGCAGCACCTCGTAGTCGGGGCGCGCCAAGTAGCCGTGAGCGGTCAAGGCTTCGAGCGCTTCGCCGGTGTCGGGCGTGCGCACGCGTTCGTCGCCGCCGTGCTTCATCTGCAGCCACTGGGTCAGAAATTCGATGTCGAGCAGGCCGCCGCGGCCAACCTTGAGCTCGCGGCGCGTCGCGCGCTCGCGGCCGAGCTCGCGCTCCATGCGCAGGCGCAGGCGGTGCATCTCTTCAGGCACGGGGGGCCCGCCTTCGTAAGCGGCCAGCGTCGCGATCGTCATGACCCGCGCGCCGAGCGCCGCGTCACCGGCGCAAAAGCGCGCGCGAATCAGGGCCTGACGCTCCCAGGCGGAGCCGCCGCCGAAGCCGGCCGGACGCTTGGCGCCGTCCTCGGTTTCGCGGAGGCCGTGATAGCTGGCGAACGAGCTCGCCGACGCCACCAGCAAGCCGTGCGAGCCCGACGGGCGGAGGCGGGTGTCCATCACGTAACCGGGGCCGCCCGCGTGCGGCTCCGAGAGCAGTCGGATGACGCGCTGGGCCGCTCGCGAAAAATAGGCGGCCGCCTCGTCCGGGTTGGGGGCGGCGGCGGGCTCGTACAAAAACATCAGATCCAGATCGGAGGCGTAGCCGATCTCGCGACCGCCAAGCTTGCCGACGGCGATCACGCACAGCCCGCGCCCCTCGCCCATCACGTGGCGCACCACGGTGCCCATGATCTCGTCCGCCAGCGCCGAGAGCGTGCGCGTCGCCTGCTGCATCCCAATCGCGCCCGCGAGATCCGCGATCGCGACCTCGAGCAGGATGCGGCTCTTCACTTGACGGAGCGCGCCGCTCAACGCGTCGCTTCGCTCCTGGGCGTCGAGGTCATCGAGCCGTCGGCTGAGATCTTCGAGCTGGTGCGCCACCGCCGCGGGAACGTCGCTCACCGACCCCTGGCCGAACAGCAAGACGTCGAGTAGCTCGGGGCGCGCGACGATCGACTCTCCCACGAAGCCGCTCGAGCCGAGCACGGTGAGCAGCCGCGACAGCGCCCGCGGCTCGTCGGCCAGCGCGGCCAGGTAGGCGCCCGGCGCGGAGAGCCGCGAAAATATCGAGCGTAGGTAGCGCGCCGCTTGCTCCGGATCGGGGCACTCGAGCAGCGCCGAGAGCACGCGGTCCGAGAGCCCTGGGTGCTGCTCTTGGGTCAGGGCTCCGAGCAGGCCGTCCGGACGCCGCGCCAGAGCGCGCAAATGGTCTGGGATTTCCGTGCTCTCGAACAGCGACTGGGCTGCCTGCCCCAGGTCTTCGGGCACGGTGGTGGCGCTTTCACGTAGCCAGGCCACCAGGTTGCCGAAGCGAGGGCGGTGGCGGGGCGCGCCCGGCGAGAGCGAAGCGAACAGCTCGCTGACTCGCTCGCGCAGGCCGGCCAGCTCTGCCGTGAAGGCGGGCGCATCCGCATAGCCGAGCACGCGCGCCAGCCGGTCCGCGTCGCGCTCGTCGGTGGGCAGCAGGTGGGTCTGGATGCCGCTGCCCCATTGCACGGCGTGCTCGGCCCGGCGCAAGAGCACGTAGCCGCGGGTGATGTCGCGCGCGTCGCGATCGGTCACGAAGCCGCGAAGACGCAGGCGCTCGAGCGCGGTCAAGGTGCCGCGCACGCGGAGGCTCGGCTCCTGCCCGCCCCAAATCAACTGCAAAATTTGCACGAAAAACTCGGCCTCGCGGATCCCGCCCAGGCCAAGCTTGAGATCGCGGCCGGGGTGATCGGACAGCTCCGCCCGCGAGCGCAGGACCAGATCGGTCAAGCCCTCGGCGATGTTCGGATCCACCTCCCGCCGGTAGACGAACGGCGAGAGCACCTCGCGCTCGAGCGCCGCCCCTAGCTCGCGATCGCCGGCGATCGGGCGCGCTCGCAGCATGGCCGCCCGCTCCCACAACCGCCCCCAGGTCTCGTAGTAGCGCTCGAAGGCCGACAGCGAGTTGACGAGCGCGCCTTGCGAGCCTTCAGGGCGGAGCCGCAGATCGACGCGAAAAATCATGCCCTCCGGCGCTGTCGCCTCGATGTGGGCGACGGCGCGCCGAACCACCCGTGTGAAGAACTCGTGCGGCGAGACGGCTCCTTCGGCCTCGTCGGTGTCGTAGACGAACACGATGTCGATATCGGAGCCGGCGTTCAGCTCGAGCCCTCCCAGCTTGCCCAGGCCGAGCACGCACAGCTTGGCCAGGCTGCCGTCGGCGTGGCGCGGCGGGCCGAGCCGGGCCGCGACATGGTCCGTCGCTTCCGTGACCGCCACCTCGACCACGGCGTCGGCCAGCTCCGAGAGCTCCCGGGCCGTCTCGGGCAGCTCCGCCCCGCCCAGCTTTGGCGGCAACACCTCGCGCAGGGCGATGCGCACCTTTTCGAGCCAGACCGCCCGCTGCAGAGCGCGCTGCCAATCCTCACCGGGAGTGCGCCCGGCCACCGCGCCGATCAAGCGTTCGAGGATGTCGCTGCGGAAGCGGCGCGTGGTCAGACCCTCCCGCGAAAGCTGGGCGATCGCCTCCAGCAGCGCCGGACGCTGAGGCACCAAAACTGGGTAGGCCGCCCCCAGCACGAGGCCCAGATCGGCGCCGGGCCAGCCGCGAAGGTCGGCCGCGATCGCCCGGGCCCGCGCGGGGTCGAGGTGAAAAGCCAGGCGCTCGAGGTCGTTCATGGTCCAGGACTCGCGGCCGAAGTAGCGCGGCGAGCATACCTCCCTTGTCCCGCGCCCAACCAAGCTCTAGTGGAGAAGCCCATGCGCTTCCTGTGCGTCTCGGACATTCACGGCCATGCAGCGGCGCTGCGGGCCGTGCTCCGCGAGGCAGACTCCCTCGGGTTCGATCAGCTGATCGCCTGCGGCGATCTGTGCTTCCCCGGCCCGGAGCCGCTCGAGGTCTGGAAGATCTTGGTCCAGCATCGCGCGCTCTGTACCCAGGGCGTCGGCGACCGCGCCCTGGCCGCGATCGATCCCGAGAAGCTGAGCGCGACCGGTGAAGCAGAGCGTGCGCGCATCGATCGTCTACGCAAGGCGCACCGCGAGCTCGGTGACATCATCGTGGCCCGGCTCGGCCAGCTGCCGCCGATTGCCCGGCTACCGATCGAGTCCGGCCACACCCTGCTGGTGGTGCATGGCTCGCCCGCGGATCCGACCGAGCCCTTCGACATCAACATGAGCGACGACGAGCTGATCGCGCTGCTCGGCGACGAGCCGGGCGACATCGTCGTCTGCGGCGGCAGCCACGTCCCGTTCGACCGCACGGTGGCGGACGTGCGCATCGTCAACGTCGGCTCGGTGGGCGAGGCACCGTCCGGCGATCACGCCGCCGCCGCCATCATCACCACGTCGCAGCTCGGCATCTCGGTCGAACAGCTCGCGGTGCCGTTCTCGCCACCCAACTGACGGCTACCTCGCCGGCACCGAGCGCGGCAACGTGCCGGGTTGGTCGTCGTCATCGGGGTTGGGATTGGGTTTGGAGGCGTCACGTTTGACGAGCCCGACCACGACGCGCTTCTTGTTGCCGTCGAGCGTGAGCTTGCGCGTCCAGTAGCCGTCGCGCACGACGCGCACCTTCAGCGGCTGCCCGTCCTTGACCTTCACGCTGACCGGCATCGGCCCCAAGTCTTTGTCACCGAGCAGCACGCGGGCGTCGAGCGGAAACAATACCAGCGCCACCTCTTGCTCGGTGCTCGCGTCGGCGGCGGGCGCCGCGGACGGCAGCGGCGCCGGCAGCGGCCGCGGCTCGCTGCGAGTCACGGCGGGCGCCGCGCTCGGTACACGGTGGCGGAGCAGCCAGAACATGCCGCCTGCCACCGCCAGTAGCAGCAGCATCACGAGCGGCCATGGCACGCCCCGGCTCGCGGCCGAGATTGGCGGCGGCTCGACCGAGATCGGCGCGTTGTCCGGCAGCGTCTCGGCGATCTCGCGTGGCGCCGCGATCGGCGTGAGGGCGATCGGGGCGGCTTCGGCGTGCACCGGCCGCCCCGACGCGAGCCGCGCCAAGTCTGCGGCGAGCTCGGCCATGTTCGGGTAGCGCTCTTCGAGCTCCTTGCGCAGGCACTTGTGCACGATCGCCTCGAGCTCGCGCGGCACGTCGGGTTTGCGCGTCGAAAGCGGCAGCGGCTCTTCCTTGGCGTGCTGGGTGAGCACCGCGATCGCGCTCTCGGCTTCGAACGGGACGCTTCCGCACGCCATCTCGTAGAGCATCACCCCCAGGGCATAGATGTCGGTGCGGCCGTCAGCGGCCTTGCCCAGCGCCTGCTCGGGAGACATGTACGCGGGCGTGCCGAACACAGCTCCCGCTTGCGTCAAGCGCGCCTGGCTCACCCCGAACTTCGCGATTCCGAAGTCCAAGATCTTCACGAAATCGGGGTCGCCTTCGCGCTCGCACAGAAACACGTTATCGGGCTTCAGGTCGCGGTGCACGATACCGGCGCGGTGGGCGGCGTCGAGCGCCTCCGCGATCTGGACGCCGATCTTGGTGATGCGCGACAGCGGCAGCGGCGCCCAGCCCTCGATCAGCTCCGCGAGCGACCGCCCCTCGAGGTACTCCATCACCAGGTAGGCGGTGCCGTCCGGCAGCCGCCCGAAGTCGAAGGTCTCGACGATGTGCTGGTTGCCGATCGAGGTCGCCGCCGTCGCTTCGGCGTTGAAGCGCTGGATCGCCTCGGCGTCGGAGGCCAGGTGCGCCCGCAGCGCCTTGACCGCCACGAGCTTGCCGACAGCGGCGTGACGCGCACCATAGACGATGCCCATCGAGCCGACGCCGAGCACGTAGTCGATCTGATAGCGCCCGTCGATCAGCTGGCCCGTCAAGTTCTCGCGCTCGCTCACCGACGCCGGGGGCGGCTCGGGTGAATCGAGCCTGGGCAGCGTCGCGCCCGTCTCGAGATCGGCTTCCGTCAGGACCGCGTCGAAGCTCTGGCGATCGCCGTCTTCGACCAGGAGCAGCGTGCGGCGTCGCGCCGAGGTAGGCGGGCTCGGCGTCAACGTGCGCTCGACGTCAGAGCGCGGCTCGACCGAGGGCGGCGCCGCTCCCCGCGGGTCCTCGGCGTCGTGAGCGGGAGCGCTCGGCTTCTCGCCGTTCATTTCCGAGCCGCGAGCAAGCGCGCTGCGTCGAGCGCACCGTACGTGAAAATGACGTCCGCCCCTGCCCGCCGCAGGCACATGAGGCTCTCCATCAAGCAGCGTTCGTAGTCCAAAAAGCCGCGTTCGGCCGCGACCTTCAGCATGCTGTACTCGCCGCTGACGTGATAGACGGCCACCGGTAACGTCGTCAGCTCGCGGACCCGACGAATGACGTCGGCGTAGGGCAACCCGGGCTTCACCATCAAGATGTCGGCGCCCTCCGCCTCGTCGAGCCGCACCTCACGCTCGACCTCGCGCAGGTTGGCGGGATCCATCTGGTAAGTCTTCTTGTCACCGCTCTTCGGCGCCGAGTCGAGCGCTTCGCGAAAGGGCCCGTAGAACGCCGACGCGTACTTGACGCAGTAGCTCAGGATCGAAACCTGGGTGTGCCCCGCGTCGTCGAGCGCCTCGCGGATCGCGCGCACGCGGCCGTCCATCATGTCCGAAGGTGCGACGACGTCCGCGCCGGCCTCGGCGTGCGACACGGCCATCGCGGCCAGGATCGGCAGCGTGACGTCGTTGTCGATGCGGCCGTCGATCACGACGCCGTCGTGGCCGTCGGAGGAGTAGGGATCGAGCGCCACGTCGGTGCAAACCATGAGCTCGGGCAGCTCGCGCTTCAGGGCGCGGATAGCGCGCTGCATCAAGCCTTCCGGATTGGTGCTCTCGCTACCCCGAGGATCCTTGACGTCATCGCTCAAGGCCGGAAACAGGTCCACCGCCGAGACGCCGAGCTCGTGAGCCTCGCGCGCGAGCTCGACCGCCAGATCGACGCTCAGCCGCGCCTGCCCCGGCATCGACGCGATCGGCGTGCGCTCGCCCCGACCTTCGCGAAGGAACAGCGGAAGCACCAAGTTGGCCGGCGTGAGGAAGCTCTCGCGGGCCATGGCGCGCATCGCCGCGCTCTTTCGGTTCCTTCTCGGTCGAGACAGCATCGGCCCCAAAGGTAGCCTCTGGCTCTAGCCGGCGAAAAGGAAAAGCACGCCGTTTTTCAGCAGCGCCGTCTTTTTCCGAGCCGCTTTACCGACCCTCACGTCTTGCGGACGCGCTCGAGTGACAGATCGAGATTTTCTTCGTCGCACTGGGCCGATAGCTCACGGCGCAGCTCGGCTAGCGCTACTTCCGAGGGCACCTGCAGCTCCGCCTCCAGCACGAACATCGGCGTGCCGCTGAGGGGCGCGTAGGCGAGGTGTGACTCGAGCGACGCCACGTTCACGCCGCGCCGCGCCAAGATCTCGCTGACGCGCAGCACGATGCCGGGCCGATCGAAGCCGGAAACACTGATGCGGTAGGGCAAAAAGTCCTTGGCCTGGCCGCGCCCGGTGCGCTTCGATACCACGCGCAAACCGAGCCGTTCGCCGAGCGGCGCAGCGGCGCTTTCCACCGCCGACGCGGCGCTCTCGGACCCCGACAGCAACAGCAGCAGCGCAAACTCGCCGCCCAAGATTGCCATCCGGCTATCTTCGAGGTTAGCGCCGGCGCCGTGAATCGCCGCCGCAATTTCGCTCACCAATCCGGGTCGATCGGGTCCGACCGCGGTGAGCACCAAGTACGCCCTATCGCTCGTTTGTGCCACGAGCGGCAAGCTACCAGCTTTTGGTCGAAGCGGTGAAGGCGCGGCGGGCGCTCCTCAAACGACGCCGAGGAAGGCCAGAAAATCGCGCGTGCTCTGCACGCTTCGGCCCTGGCGCATGCGACGCTTCTGCTCCTGGTTCCAGATCGCCACGCGCTCGTGGTAGCCGTTCGTCGCGCCTTCGTGCAGCCGATGCAGGCTCTGCACCGCTCCTGCGTCGTTGTGACCGTCGAGCTCGTAGATACAATCGGTGGCTTGAATCAGCTTCAGCCGCACCAGCTTGCCCTGCTTGGTGTAGCTCGGGTCGAACGGGAAGATCCGGCAACCGAGCGGCCGGCTCCGATAGATGGTGCAGCGATCGTCCTTGCCCAAGAAGTGACATCCACCGCGGCCCTGGCGCATGATCATCACGCGCTTGCCCTCACGCAAACGCACGAACGCCTCCGGCTCGTCATCCATTTCGATGCCGTTGCGATCGACCCAGCGCACGAACTCACCCGCCGGCGTCCCCGTTTGCCGAGTGATGCGCGCGACGTCCTGATCGGTCAAGGGCAGCAGCGGGTCTTTGCAGCAATTGCCGCAGCCCGTGCACCGGAACTTGAGAAACTGCTCGCCGCTGGCCCGGGTCATGAGAGGCCTTTAACTTACACGACGGGCCCGGCGCGTCGCCAAAGAAACCCGCCCCAAATGCAAGCGATCCGCCCGATCGGCGGTGACGGCGGCGCGGCGCGCGCCCGGCGTTTTGTTCGCCGCCGCCAAAAACGCTGCCGCACTCCGCGGCCCGGTGTGTAAGACTCAGGGGTCGCAAGGCATTGCATGTCGCTGAAGATTGACCAGGATCACTCACGCTTCCGCAACATCGTGCGGGGGAAGATTCGGCAAAATTTGCGGCGCTACATCTCGCAAGGCGAGATGCTCGGCCGCAAGGGCAAAGATTTGGTCTCGATCCCGATTCCCCACATCGAGATCCCGCGCTTCACCTTCGGCGACAAGCAGCAGGGCGGCGTCGGTCAGGGCGAAGGCAACGCCGGCGATCCGGTCGGGGGCGAGTCGGACGAAGAGGGCGACGGCTCCGGTCAAGCCGGCAAAGACGCCGGCAATCACGCGCTCGAGGTCGACGTCACGCTCGACGAGCTGGCCGACATCCTCGGCGAAGAGCTGGAGCTGCCCGCGATCGAGAACAAGGGCAAGAGCCGGATCGTCGCCGCCAAAGATCGCTACACCGGCATCCGGCGGGTCGGCCCCGAGTCGCTGCGCCACTTCAAGCGCACCTACAAAGAGGCTCTGCGCCGCGCCATCGCCGCCGGCAGCTACAATCCGAGCAACCCCGTCATCGTTCCCCAGAAAGAAGACAAGCGCTTCCGCAGCTGGAAGGAAGATCACGAGCCGGTCGCCAACGCCGTCATCATCTACATGATGGACGTGTCGGGCTCGATGGGCGACGAGCAGAAAGAGATCGTCCGCATCGAGAGCTTCTGGATCGATACCTGGCTTCGCCGCCAGTACCAGGGCCTCGAGAGCCGCTACATCATCCACGACGCGGTCGCGCGCGAGGTCGATCGCGACACGTTCTTCAAGACGCGCGAGTCGGGCGGCACGATGATCTCGAGCGCCTACAAGCTTGCCGCCCAGCTGATCGAAGAGCACTACCCGTCCGACGAGTGGAACATTTATCCGTTCCATTTCTCCGATGGCGACAACTGGTCGATGGACGACACGCTCACGTGCGTCGAGCTGCTCAAGCGTGAAATCTTGCCGAAGGTGAACATGTTCGCCTACGGCCAGGTGGAGAGCCCGTATGGCTCGGGCCAGTTCATCAAAGACTTGCGCGAGCATTTCGGCGCCGAAGACGCGGTGATCGTCAGCGAAATCCGCGATCGAGACGCGATCGTCGGGTCGATCAAGGACTTCCTCGGCAAGGGTAAGTAGCAGGCGGGGGCTGCCGAGCCGCCGCCTGCGTGCAGAAGCTGCCGTCCGGTCTCGGGTCGCGCTGCGCGCTCGTGCCATGGGCGCGTCCTGCAGGCCAAGCCAATCCGGTGCTCGTCGAGGCCGTCCCGGGAGCAAGCTCGAGCGCGGGGAGCTCGAGCCATCATCGGCCGTCGAGGCGCCGCCGCTCGCCTCGAATTAGCCGCGCCCGGGTGGCGGAGCTGTGTAAGAATTGGGCGTAGATGGCGCAGTTCGCAACGAATACGACGCTGCCGAGGTACCTGAGAGTCGAGCAAGACAAGATCGAGAAGATCGCCCGCGGCTACGGTCTGGATTTCTTCCCGATCGTGTTCGAGATGCTCAGCTACGACATGATGAACGAGATCGCGGCGTACGGCGGTTTCCCGAACCGCTACCCGCACTGGCGCTTCGGCATGGAGTACGAGCGGCTCAGCAAGAGCTACGAGTACGGCCTCTCGAAGATCTACGAGATGGTCATCAACTCGAACCCTTCGTACGCGTACCTGCTCGAAGGCAACAGCCTCACCGATCAGAAGCTCGTGATGTGCCACGTCATGGGCCACGTCGACTTCTTCAAGAACAACTTCTCGTTCCGCGCCACCGACCTCGACGCGGGCGAGACGGTGACCGATCCGATGAAGAAGTCGGGCGACGCGTACACTCCGAACCGGAAATGGGTCGACAAAATGGCGAACCACGGCGCGGCGGTGCGGCGGATCGTCGACCGTTACGGCATCCCCAAGGTCGAAGAGTTCATCGACACCTGCTTGTCGCTCGAGAACCTGATCGATCCGTGGTCGCGCTTCGTGGTGCGGCGGCGCGACTCGCAGACCGACGAGGAGCCCGGTCAAATCGAGGTGCCGCGCATGCGCGCCAAAGACTACATGGAGGAGTTCATCAATCCCTCCGAGTACATCGAAGAGCAGAAGAAGAAGCTCGAGGCGGAGCGCGACAAAGATCGCGGTCGGTTCCCCGCCCAGCGCGAGCAAGACGTCCTGGCGTTCTTGCTCGAAAACGCGCCGCTCGAGCGCTGGGAGCGCGCGATCTTGAGCATCGTTCGCGACGAGGGGTACTACTTCGTGCCGCAGATGCAGACCAAGATCATGAACGAGGGCTGGGCCAGCTACTGGCACTCGCGCATGATGACCAACGACGTCTGCGACTGGAGCGAGATCGTCGACTATGCCGAGAACAACGCGGGCGTGATGGCGACCAGCAATGGCCGGCTCAACCCGTACAAGCTCGGCGTCGAGCTGTTCCGCAGCGTCGAAGAGCGCTGGAACAAAGGGCAGTTCGGGCGCGAATGGGAGGACTGCTCCGATCTCGACGTCAAGAAGAACTGGGATCTACGGCTCGGGCTCGGGCGAGAGAAGGTGTTCGAGGTGCGCGCCCTCTACAACGACGTCACCTTCATCGACGAGTTTTTGACGCCGGAGTTCGCGATTGAGCACAAGATGTTCACCTTCAACTGGTCCAATCGCAACGACCGCTTCGAGATCGACACGCGCGAGTTTCGCGCCGTCAAAGAGAAGCTGCTCGCGCAGCTGACCAATTTCGGCAACCCGTTCATCTACGTCGAGGACGGCAACTTCGAGAACCGCGGCGAGCTGCTGCTCCAGCACGACCACCGCGGCGTGGATTTGCGCGCCGATTACGCGAAAGAGACCTTGAACAGCCTCGTGCGCGTGTGGCGGCGCCCGGTCTGCCTGGCCACCCAGACCGACGGTAAGAAGGTGCTGCTGCGCTACGACGGCAAGGACCACACGATGAAGCACGATGCTCCGTGAGCTCCGTCCTCCGAGCGCGGGGCCTGACTGGCTGGCGCGCCTCAGCCCCGAGGAGTGGATCCGTCTCGGCCTGACCGAGCTCGGTCGAGCCGAGGCGCGCCTGAGCTGCCATGACCGCGCGGCGGCGGTGCTCGGGCTGCGGCGGGCGGCGGGCATGGCACTGAACGGCGCGCTGTCGATCGCGTGGCGCGACTGGGGCCGCACTTACGTCGATCACGTCCGCGCCCTCGCGCAAGACTCGAGCGCGCCGGCCGGCGTGCGCGAGGCCGCCCGCTTGCTGTGCGACGTGCCGATCGAGCGCACCCCGAACGTCGTCCATCTCACCCCGCCGAGCGAGGGCGCGCGCTGGCTCGAAGCGACCAAGACGATCATGGCGCACGCCTATGCCGTGGTCCACGGCAGCGTCGGTCGTGACTCATGACGCGCCTTTTGACCTTGGTGGTGCTGTCGGGCGTCGCCTGCTCGGGAGCGGCGCCCGTCCCCGTTGCGCCGGCAGCGAGCACGGCTCCCGGCGCGGCGCTGACGCGGCCCGCACCCGTCACCGCCAGCTCGCCCGCTCCGCTCAGCACCGTCACGACACCGGCCGGCCCCGCGCCCGTGTTGCCGAGCCTGCCGGCGGCGGGGGCCAAACCCTCCGCCCCGGCGACAGCCGCCGCTCCCCCTGCCCCGGAGCCCGCGCCAGCTCCTGCCACCGACGGGCTCGCGCGCGGCACCGACGAGCCCGCAGATCGGGAGCTTGCGCAGGGCGATGCCGCCTACCAGGCGGAAAAGTACCAACAAGCACGCGCGCACTTTCAGAAGGCAGAGCGGCTCGCGCCCAAGGATCCGGCGCCCAAGGTCGGTCTGGTGCGCGTCAGCGTGGCTCAAGCCGACCTCCCGCTCGACTACGCGTCGGCGCCCCACGACCCTCGGATTTTGCCGCTCCTCAGGCAGCTCGACGCCGCCCTCAAACTCGAGCCCGATTTCGCGCCCGCGCTGATGGAGCGCGGTCAGCTGCTGCTGATTCAGGGTAAGGCCGAGGCGGCGTCGACGGCGCTCGAGCGCGCGGCGGTGCTGTTGCCTCGCCACGCCGAGGCCCAATCGGCGCTCGGTGTCGCGCTGCTGGCGCAGGGGCGCGCGAACGAGTCGCTCAGCTACTTCGAGCGCGCGGCGGCGCTCGACCGTGACAACCCCGATCGTCTCGGTAACCTCGGCGCCGCGTATCTACTACAAGGGCGCACATCGGACGCCGTGAAGGCGTTCGAGAAGGCGGCCCAGCTCGCGCCCAACGTGGCGCGCTACCAAAGCGACGTTGGGACCGCGTATTTGGCAGAAAATCGGCTCGATCGCGCCTTGCCCGCCCTGCAGCGCGCTGTCGATCTGGAGCCCCAGCGCGCCACCTACCTGGCCAACCTCGCCTACGCGTTGCAGCAGAGTGGCAACCTCGACAAGGCGGTGGCGGCCGCAGAGCGGGCCACGCAGCTCGATCCCAAGCTAGGTAGCGCGTGGCTCAATCTCGGCACCGCGCGCGCCAAGCGCGGCGAGCTCGATCAGGCCGAGGCCGCTTTCAAGCGCGCGCAGGCGCTCGATCCGGAGGATCCGCGGGCCAAAGCCAATCTCGAGGAGTTGGCGGAGCTCCGACGGAAGAAATCTGCGGCGCCGTAAGGCCCGCCCGGGCTATCGTCTTTGCCTGACATGCAGGGTCTGCGGAATGTGCTTACCCGAAGCTCGGCCGTTGCGGCTACGGGCGCGCTCTGGCTGTGCCTGACCAGCTGCAGTGGCAAGGCCTTCGACGCCGTCGGCGGGTCGGGCGCAGCGAACGACGGCGGCGGCAGCGGCGCGAGCGGGATGGGCGGCGGCGGCACGAGCAGCGGCGGTTCCGAGTCGAGCCTCGCTGGCAGCGGTGGCGCGGGCGACCTCGGCGGTACGGGCGGAAGCGCCGGCATGGTGAGCAGCAGCTGCGATTGCGGCAGCGGCACGTATTGCCGTGAGGGCTCGCTCGACTGCTGGCCCTGCTCGGATCTCCTTCGCCTGCATTTCAAGAGCCCCGAGCGGGTGGCGACGCTGTCCGACAACGGGCACGGGTCGCGGTTTCCGCGCCGCGGGGCCACCGGGATCGATCTGCTCTATCGCGTCGAAGGCGCCGGTCTGCGCTACACCGCCGATTCGTCGACGAGCCCCGGCAGCAACGTGATGTCGACCGACGCCACCGACAGCGGTCCGCTCCTGCTCGACGCGGGTGTGCGCGAGCTTGCTACGACGTTGAAGTCGTTCAATTTCGTGTTCGATCGCGCTCCGACCGACGCGAAGCGCGCGATCTACTTCGCGCAGTGGAGCGCGGGCCTCAAAGAGAGCGAGCCGGCGCCGGCGCCGTTCAACAGCGACGTCGGCGACTACAGCATGGCGGTGGCGCGGCACCCGCAAGGCAGCGAAACGCCGCGCGCTTTCTGGATGAGCGACCGCGGATCGGTCGCCACGATTCCGATCCCGACCCTGCTCACGGCGTTGCTCGTCGCGGGCGCGTCCAGCGAGCCGGTCGCGCTGAGCATCGAGCGAACCGACACGATTTGCTCGCCGAAAGACGATCCCGAGGCCGGTGTCGATCCCGATTTGACACCGTGGGTGACGCCTGACGGCAAATACTTGCTGCTCAGCACCACGAAGCAAGACGCCAATTGCGAGGTCGCAGGCGAGGGCAAGGACAAGGACCTGTACCTGCTGGAGCTCGATCCCGAGCTCGGGCAGCCGAGCCCGGGCGTGGCGGCGACGGCGCTCAAAGACGTGAACAGCTCGTTCGACGACACCGACCCGAGCTTCTCGGCAGACTGGTGTGACCTGTATTTCGCGTCGAACCGTGACGGCAAGTACGGCGTCTACCGCGCTCACCGCCGCTGAAGCGCGCCCGTTCGCGCCCTCCCAGGGTGGCCGACGGACGACACGCGAGCTTCTGCGAGGCAGGCTGCGACGCGGCAGCCCGCCCGCGCTACGCGGTTACTCGCCGCCCATCATCGTCACGTAGCGCTCGATGACGTCGTGGGCGTCGGCGGGTAGAGACGAGAATTGTAAGCCGACGGCGCCAGTGACACGCGCCGCCTTCACCCAGCGCGCTGTCGCGCCGATCTCGATCACTTGACCGGTGGTCGGCAGGGCGAAGCGCACCTTGACGAGCTCGGCTTGCTCGAAGGCTTGCGGTGCGAGCACGAGCAAGCCTCCGACCGAGAGGTCCTCGCTGCGCCCCTCGAGCACCGTCTCGCCGTGGTAGATGCGGACGGGCGTGACGTACGGGGCGCGCGGGAAACGCCGGCGGGTCGCCGGCTGCGGCAGCGGCGGCGGCACCCCCAACGGTCGTGAGTTCGTGAGCGAGGTGGCAGCGCGCACGAGCGCCTCTCCGCCCGGGACGGGCCGCGCCGGGACCGGGGGCGGCCCCTGGCGGATGCCGAGCAACGAGCCGGGCGGCGTAGCGGGAGCGGCCTTACGGAGCGCGTGCAGGAAGGCTTGCGCATCGGGGAACCGCGCGTCCGCTTCGCGCGAGAGCGCGCGCTCGACGGCCGCCGCCAGCTCCGGCGCCACGTCGACGCCCTTCTGGCGAAGCGGCGTGAGCGGCTCGGTGGAAACCTTGAGCAGCACCTCGCCGAAGCTGCCTTCGAACGGCACGACGCCAGCCAGGCATTCGTAGAGCGTGACGCCGAGCGCATACAGGTCGGTGCGCCCGTCAATCTCGCGCGCCAGCAGCTGCTCCGGCGCCATGTACTCGGGGGTGCCGAGCAGCGCGCCGTCCTGCGTGAGCTTCTTGTTTTCGCTGGCCACGCGCGCCACGCCGAAATCGAACAACTTGACGACCTCGCGTCCCTGATCGTCGCGGGCCACGAACACGTTGCTGGGCTTGATGTCGCGATGGATGATGCCGAGGCGGTGCGCGGCGCCGAGCGCGTCGCAGAGCGCGACGCCGAGCCAGGCGACCTCGGCCGCTCCGATCCGCCGCCGTACGGCGAGGATGCCTTCCAGGCTGCGGCCTTCGAGCAGCTCGAGCACCAAGTACGGCGTGCCGTCTTCGGTCTCGCCCGCGTCGAGCGCCGCCACGACGCCGGGATGGCGGGCGGCGCTGAGCGCCAGCGCTTCGCGCAGCAGGCGCGCGCGCGGCTCGGCGGCGGTGCGATGCTCCGGGACCAGCAGCTTCAACGCCACCGAGCGCTTCGTGTAGAGGTGCTCCGCTTCGAAAACGGCGCCGGCCCCGCCCCGGGCAATCTCCCGTTTGAGCAGGTAGCGTCGATCAACGGTCGCGCCGACGTCGAGAGACACCGGAGGGATGATAGCCCGGCCGGAGCTACTGTCCTACCTTCACGCGTAGTGGCTCGGGCGGCGGCAGCGCCTTGAGCTCGCCGGTGCGGATGCGGACCAGCGCTTGTTTTCGGCTTTCCAGTCGGCCCGTGAAGGCCGAGAGGCCGAACTCCGCTCCGTCGCGCTCGGCGTCGAACCGGGCGCTGACCAGGTACAATCCGGGGCGACCGAAGGTGAACTTGGGGCAGAGCTCCGCCAGCAAGCTGGTCGCGGAGACGCTCTTGCCAGCGGCGAGCGTGGTGTACGCCTGCCGATCGGGCGCGCGCTCGTCTGGCTCTGGGTCGCAACCACGGATACCTTCGGGTCCGTGGACGATGAAGCTTATCAGCTCGCGGCGGAAGTAAAGCTGGGACTTCTTCTTCGCGCGCACCTCGACGGTGGCGGTCGCCGAGAGCTCGGTCGCGGCGTCGGAGCCGTGCACCAGCCGCAGCCGCAGCGGCAATGACGGATCTTCTTCGGCCTCGGCGTCGGTCATCTCGGCGGTGAGCAACAGCTCGCTGCCGACGAGCTCTTTGACGCGCGGGTCGTGCTCGGGATCGATGGGGGCCGACGGCTCGACGGCCACGGGCTCGCCGATGAACGGCGCGACCTGAAGCGAGGCCGCCTCGACGCGCTTGCCTTGCTTCCAGAGCACGCGCGGCGGCTTCGGCGGGAAGCCCAGCTTCGGCGTCACCCGCTGGCCGGTGACGAGCTGCGAGTCGCCGCTCCGCGAGATGCAGTACAGGCGTGGATCGAAGGTTTGGACCAGGCCTTCTCCCGGCTCGAGCACGCTCGGCTCGACGTCGGCCGCTTGCCCACCAAAACCATCGGGCAGCTTGCAGACGATCGGCTTGGGCTTCGGCGTGTAGCGCGGGCGCGCCTTGTCGGTGGCTTCGGGCGGCGTGAGCGTGAGCGTGAGGCGCCGCAGATCGAGCTGCACCTTGGCGGCTTCGGTTCCGCGGTTCACGACCCCGACGAGCCACAGCTCGCCGGCCGGACGCGGCATGACCTCGAGCCGCAGGTGCAGCGCATTGTCGGTCGCGGGCTCGCCCGTCTTGTCGACGAGCGCCTTGGCCAGCGCCGGATCTGGAGGCATTGCCTCCAGATCCTCGGCGTCGGCGTCGGCGTCGGCGTCGGCGTCGGCGTCGGCGTCGGCGTCGGCGGTACGGGCGGGCGTCGTCGCGGCGGCGGGCGACCCAGCCGACGAGCGCGCTGCAGGCGCTTCGACCGTTCTTTCGGCGACGCTCGAGCCAATGACGGATTGGTTGCCGGAGCAGCCGACGAGCGCGCTCAGAAATCCGAGCTCGACGAGAGTGCCAACGCGCATGCGCTGCCGGTACCATGGCCCGGATGCGCGGCCTATACCCGATCGTGGACCTCGATACCCTGGCCCGGCGGTCCATCGCGCCGCTGGCGTTCGCGGAGGCGGTCCTGACCGCTCGGCCGCCGCTGCTGCAGCTACGAGCCAAGCGACAGACACCGCGGGAGGTCCTGCAGCTACTCACGGAGCTCAAGCCGCTGTGCGCGCGCACCGGCACGTTGCTCTTCGCCAACGACCGGCCCGATCTAGCGTTGCTGGCCGGCGTCGACGGCGTGCACGTCGGGCAAGACGACGTGCCGCTCAGCGCCGTGCGCCGCTTGCCGGGAGCGCTGCGCGTCGGGGTCTCGACTCACAATCAGGCGCAGCTCGCGACCGCCCTCGCGGAGCGCCCCGACTATGTGGCGTTCGGACCGATTTTTTCGACGACCTCGAAGGAGAACGCGGACCCCGCTCTGGGTCTCGAGGCGCTGGCGCGCGCGAGCGAGCAGGCGCGAGCGGCGGGTGTGCCGCTGGTCGCGATCGGCGGCTTGACCATGAAGCTGGCGGCGGAGCTTTGCGAGGTGCCGCTGCTCGCGGCCGTGATCTCGGATCTGCTCGCCGACGGCGACGCGGTGGCGGCGATCGCCGCGCGCGCTCGAGCCTGGCAGACGGCGCTCGGCTAAACGCGCCGCAGCTTGGTCATCATCGCTTCGAGCGCGAGCTGCGGCGACACGTTGCGTTCGAGATCGCCTTGCGCCGCGCGCACGACCTCGTAGCGGCGGGCGAGCCTACGCGCCTCGTCGGGCGCGGCCGCGACCACCTCGCGGACGCGCAGGGCCAGCACCTGCGCCAGATGACCGAGCAGGTCGAGTAGCTCCACGCGCTCGAGCTTCTGCTTCTCGGAGAACGCGAGCGCGCCCGCCAGGTCCGGCGCGTCGACGCCCTCGAGGACGTTCCGCGCGAAGCCTTCGCGCTCGGCGAGCGTTTCGGCGTTGCTGAGCACGCGGGCCTGCTCCATGCTTCCTTGCGCCAGCGGCGCGAGCTTGGAGTCGAGCCCGCGCGTCTCCAGCAGCTGCGCCACGATCGCGTCCGACAGAGGGCCGAAGCGAACCGGCAACGTGCGCGAGCGGATCGTATCGAGCAGCCGACTGGGCTTGCTGGTCAACAGAAAGAAGAACGTGCGCGGCGGCGGTTCTTCGAGCGTCTTGAGCAGGGCGTTGGCGGCCGAGATCGTGAGCTCTTCGGCCCCGCGCACGATGCAGACCACGGCTCGTCCCTCGTGGGGAGCGAAACCGACGCGCGACAGCACGATGCGCCGCACCTGCTCGATGCTGATGCCGCTGGCCTCGCTCGCCTGCAGCACGCTGCGGTAAAGACCGCGCTGCACGATCAAGAGATCGGGGTGCGCCGGCAGCTCCGGCTCGGCTTCGGAGAACGTCGACGCGCGCTTGCAGGCGGAGCACTTTTCACAAGCAAACGGGGTCGGGCTCTCGCACAACAACGCGCGCGCGACGGCCAGCGCCAGCAGCCACTTGCCGACCCCAGGCGGGCCCTCGAAGCGGTAGGCGTGATGGACTTGACCGCGGCGGAGCGCCTGCTCCAGCGTTTTTTTCGCGGGTTCTTGCCCGAGCACGGCCTCGAATGACATGCGAGCTTGCTGTCGGCCGGAGCATGCCAGAGCAAGCGCCCCCGTGGTAGCTTGCCGCCCGCCAAAACATGTCAGGCTTCTCGATCGCCGCACTTTCCCGCCCCGAGCTGGCCGAGCTCTCGGCCTACTCGCCCGATCTTGCCAGCTATCGCGTGCGGCTCGACGCGAACGAAGCGCCGCCGCTCATGAGCGCGGCCGCCCGCCAGCGCATCAGCGAGGTGTTGGCGGACGGCGCCTGGGAGCGCTACCCCGACCCGTCGCTCGCCAGCTTGCGCCGCGCCATCGGTCAGAGCCTCGGGGTCACGCCTGAGGAGATACTACCCGGGGTGGGCAGCGACGAAGTCATCAGCTTGCTCCTGACCGCGTTCGTTCGCCCGCTGCCGCCCGCCGATACGGCGACCGTGCTCACGACCACACCGTCGTTCGTGATGTACCGCATGAGCGCGCGCTGCCGCGGCCTCCGCGTCATGGAGGTGCCGCTCGACACGGGCTGGGATTTGTCGGTCGAGGCGATGAAGAGCGCCTTTTCGATGTCGCCGCCGAGCATCGTCTTCATCGCCAGCCCGAATAATCCTACCGGCAACCTGATGTCGCTGACGCGGCTCGAGCAGGTGATCGCGGCCGCGCCGCAGGCCCTGTTCGTGATCGACGAAGCGTACATCGCCTACTCCGACCGCGATCAGCTCGAGCTCTACCGGCGCTTTCCCAACGTCGCGATCTTGCGCACGCTGTCGAAGCTCGGATTCGCGGCGTTTCGCCTGGGATTTTTGCTGGCGCACCCGGACGTGGTGACCGAGCTCGACAAGGTGCGGCTGCCCTACAACGTGCCGACACCGACGCAGCGCGTGGCGGAGCTGGCGTTCACCGAGCTCGAGCCGGAGGTGAAGCGCATCGCGCGCGAGGTCGTGCGCGAGCGCGAGCGCGTCGCCGCCGCGCTCGCCCAGCTGCCGGGCGCGCAAGTGACGCCGAGCCAGGCCAACTTTCTATGGCTACGCACGGCCCCGCCCGCCGGCGAGCTGTACGAAGCGCTCAAGCAGCGGGGCATTTTGGTGCGGAGCTTTCACGGCCGCGGTGGCCGGCTCGGCCACCAGCTGCGCATCACCATCGGCACCGCCGCCGAAAACGACGAGCTGTGCGCCAGCTTGGCCGAGCTGACGTGAACGCGAGAGCAACCGCGCTCCTGCTCGGCGCGCTGTGCGGGCTCAGCAGTTGCGGCGTGCTCGAGCCGCCCGTCGCGCGCAGCGTCGACGGCGTCGTGACCGAGGGCCGCTTCATCGAGCCCGAAGCCTATGCCCTGTACGCGGTGGCGGCGCTGCGAGAAGCCCGTGGTCAATGGCGCGAAGCGCTCGATATGTATCAGCGAGCGCTGGACGTCGACGGCCGCGGGCCGGAGGTACGCACCCGCATCGGCGCCGTTGCTTGCAAGCTGCGACAGAACGAGCTCGCCGACCGTTCATTTGCCGCTGCCGCCCGCGCCGCGTCCGACTACGGGCCGCTGTGGCTCGAGCTCGGGCTTTGCCGCCAGAGCCGCGGTGACCTGGCGGGCGCGCAGAGCGCCGCCCTCGAAGCCGTGCGTCTCGATCCGGAGCGCTTCGAGGCGAGCCTGCTGGCGGCAGCGGTGGCGGAGCAGCGCGGAGATCGCGCGCTGGCATGGCAGCTGCGCGACGGTCTGGCGACGCACGCTCCCGATTCGGTACCAGTCCAGCGCAGCTTGTTGAAAGCGGCGCTACGAGACGGCGAAGCCGCTCGCGCCGCGCGCGCGCAAGCCACGCTGGCCAGGCTGAACGAGCGCAGGGGCAGCGTAGGCTCCACGACGGACATCACGGAGGCGCTGGCCGCCCTCGAGCAGGGAGATCTACGGCGCGCCAAGCGCGACGCCCACCAGCTGCTGGGAGCCGACCCCGGTAACGGCGATGCGCTCGTGATCGCGCTGTTGGTCGCGGACCTGGAGCAAGATCACGACGCGTTCGATGCCCTGCTCGCGAGCGTCCCTGAAGCGGCGACTCCCGCGAGCCCTCGCGTGTTGAGCCTACTGGGCACGCTGCTCGGACGCCGTGTCAGCGCGCAGGCCGACCAACTCGTGCGCCGTCAGCCTTGAAGCGGCGCCAGTCCGTGCGCGCTACCGCGGCGCTACCGCGGAAGGGGCCGGGCTCGCCGATGGCGCAGCCGGCGCCTTCGCGTCGAACTTCAAGCTCAGGGGGAGCTCCAGGGTCTCGCCGGCCTTGATCTCGATGTCTTTCTCGACGAGCGATTGCGTGCTGGGCAAGAGCGCGCTGATCCGCGCCTTGCCGACCGGAATGCCCTTGATCTCGTAGCGGCCGTCGAGGCCGGTCACGTCGTGGGTGGCGTAGCTGACCACGAAGACGTCGGCCAACATGAACAGCTTGATGTCGTCAGTGAGCAGGTAGTGACCGGGTGACGGCGGGTAGAGCGTCGAAGCGGCGCCGCCCGGCAGCGCCAGCAGCTGCGCCTGCATTTTGCTGCCGAGCAGGTTGGGCACGTATGCCTCTCCGTCCTTGCTCACCACGTCGATCGTCTGGCCGAACGTGATGGCGATGGTGCGCGTGTTGAAGGCGCAGCCACGCGCCGCGACCGTCTGCTTGGGCTCTCGTGCCGGCACGTAGCCCTCGTACCCGGTCACGGCGACCAGCACGTCGGCCGCACTACGCATCATGCCCTCGCGAAAAAGGTGGCTGTACGCTTCGCGTGCTTCCGGACAAGCACCCTTGATCTTGGCCAGATGCTCGGGTGTAGCGGGCGCCGTATCACCGGTCATGGTGACGACTCCGCTGACGTTGCCGGTCGGTCCCGCGTAGACCGGAAGGTTACGAGGATTCACGGTCCGGCTGACCTGCTCGACAGGAGCAGGCAAGCCGGAGGCTACCGGTGCGGCGGGTTGGAAGACGCTCGGGGCGGAGCTGGCCGCTGACGTCGGTGACGTTTGCCCCTTCTTGTCGCAGCCAGACCCGAGCAGGGCCAGCCCGATCAAGCTCGCTCCGCACCACTTCCGCTTACCGCGCATGCCTTCGACCTAGCGCAGGCCGGCCGCCTGCGCCATCGCCAGCAGCGTGTCCGGAAACACACCGATCACGATCACGAAGCCGGCCGCAATCACCAAAGCCGACGCGACCATGCCCGACTTCATCGGCGTTGCGATCGGCGCGCCCGGCTCCGGCTCGCGCATGTACATGAACACCATCACCCGCAGGTAGTAGTAGGCGCCGAGGATGCTGTTGAGCAGACCGATCACGGTCAGCGCGTACAGCTCGGCGTCGATGGCGGCGCTGAAGATGTAGAATTTCCCGAAAAATCCTGCCATCGGCGGCACGCCCGCCAGCGACATCAAAAAGAACGAGAACGCCAGCGCCGCCGGGGGATGGCGGCGCCCGATGCCGGCCAGATCGTCGTACGACACCGCCTCGGCGCCTTGCCGTCCGCACAAGATCAGGGCACCGAAGGCGCCCACCGTCGAGACGGTGTAGCTCATCAGGTAGAAAAGGACGCTGGCGACCCCGGTCTCGGAGCGGATCGCGGCCACGACCCCGACCAGAGCGTAGCCGGCGTGCGCGATCGACGAATACGCGAGCATGCGCTTCACCGAGTCCTGGCGACCGGCGATGACGTTCGCGCTCGTCATGGTGACGATCGCGATCAACGCCAACACGGGCGGCCAACCTGCGCCCCAGCTGGTCAAGCGGTCGTCACCGAACGCCACCAGCAACATGCGCAAAAGCACCGCAAACGCCGCCGTCTTGACCGCGACGGCCATGTAGGTGGTGGCGGGCGTAGGCGCGCCATCGTAGGCGTCGGGCGTCCACATGTGAAACGGCACCGCGCTCACCTTGAACGCCAAGCCGGAGATGCTCAGGGCCAGCGCCACGATCACGAGCATCGGGCTCACGGTGCTGCCGGCGTGGCCGATCGTGCCCACGGCTTGCCCGATCCCGACCAGGTCAGTGTGCCCGGTCGCGCCGTAGAGCAGCGCGCCGCCGAACAGCTGGAGAGCAGCCGCGAAGCTGCCGAGTAAGAAGTACTTGAGAGCGGCCTCGGCGGAGCGCGGGCTGGTGCGGCGTAGGCCAACCAGGCAATAGACGCCGAGCGACATCGTCTCGAGCCCGATGAACAGGCTGAGCAGGTCACCCGCGGCCGCCAGCGCCATCGCGCCGACGGTGGAGAACATGATGAGCGGGAAGAACTCGCCCCGCTCGAGCTTGTGCTCCGGCAAATAGCCGCCCGCCAGCAAGCAAGCGAGCCCGCCACCCAGGCACAGCACGAAGGCGAAGAACAGCGTGAAGCGGTCGACCACCAGGTACGGCATCAGCGCGTCCAGCTTGTCGAACTTGTCGGGCCCGACCATCCACACCGCGAGCGCGGCGATGGCGCCCGCGAACAGCACGACAGTGCTGCCCAGACCGAGCTCGCCGGCGCGCCCGGCGCCGGCGTCGACCACGATGCCTTCGGGGCCGAAGCCTTCGGGGCTGGCGGGCTTGCCGAAAGCCTCGGCCAGCATCAGCAGCAGCGCGCCGACGGCCACCACCAGCAGCGGAGAGATTGCGAGTAGCGGGCTCATGGGGCCTCCACGTTCAACGCCTGGGCGTCGGATTTCTTCTTCGGATCCTCAGGGTAGCCCTGCTCGACGGGGCCGCCTCGCCGCGGCGACAGCTTGGCGAACGTCGCGTCGCGCGAGTCGAGCCAGGCGTTGCGGTGAGCGATGTAACGGTCGATCACGGTGTCGACGCCCTCGGTCATGCGGCTGGTGAAGATGCTCGGAAACCAGCCGATCACGAAGATCAAGGCGATCATCGGCACGACCGCAATGATCTCGCGGGTGCTGAGGTCCTTCAAGCGCTTGTTCTTGGGGTTGGTCAGCGGTCCGAAGAACATCTTCTGGACCATCGACAGCATGTAGACGGCGGCCAGAATCACGCCCACCGCCGCGAGGCCGCCCTGCAGCTTGGCGTTGCCACCGAGCGCGGGCGACACGAACGTTCCCATCATGATCATGAACTCGCCGACGAAGCCGTTGGTGCCCGGTAGGCCGATGCTCGACATCGTGACGATCACGAACAACGCGGCGTAGATCGGCATCACCTTGGCGAGGCCCCCGAACTCAGCCACCAGGCGCGTGTGGCGCCGGTCGTAGATCACGCCGACGAGGAGGAACAGGGCGCCCGTCGACACACCGTGGTTCAGCATCTGCAAGATCGCGCCTTCGAGGCCGGCCTGAGTCGCCGCGAAGCAGCCGAGCATCACGAAGCCCATGTGGGCCACCGAGGAGTAGGCGACGAGGCGCTTCACGTCGTCCTGCTTCCAGGCGACGAGCGCGCCGTAGATGATGCCGCCGCCGATCGCGATGCCGGCCAGGTTCGCCCCCGCCATGAACGCCGGGCCGCCGAGCATGCCCATGCAGAAGCGGATGTAGCCGTAGGTGCCGAGCTTCAACAGCACCGCGGCGAGGATGATCGAGCCACCGGTCGGAGCCTGCACGTGGGCGTCGGGCAACCAGGTGTGGACCGGAAACATCGGCACCTTGATGGCAAACGCCGCCAAGAAGCCGAAGAAACACAGCCAGGCCGCGTGCTGCGGCAGCACCAGGCGCGACAACGCCAGATAATCGAAGCTCAGATAGCCGGCGATTTTGGCGTGAGTCCACACCATGTACAAGATGGCGGCGAGCATCAGCATGCTGCCGATCATCGTGTAGAGGAAGAACTTGTAGGCGGCCTTGATCTTCTCGACCCCGCCCCACACGCCGATCAACACGAACATCGGCACGAGCATCATTTCCCAGAACACGAAGAACAGGAACAGGTCGAGCGAGACGAAGCAGCCGAGCATCGCCCCGTGCAGCATCAGGAACGCGAAGCACAGGTCTTTGATGCGGGTCGTGATCGAATTGAACGAGACGTAGAGCGCGATCGGCGTGCTGAACGTGCACAGCAAGATCAGCCACATGCTGACGCCGTCGATCGCGACGTGATAGCGGATGCCGAGCGACGGCACCCACTCGATGATTTGCTGGTAGTGCCAGCCCTTGGACATCGGCTGCGAGAGCAGCCCGAGCGAGGCGAGCGCGTCGATGCCCAGCACCACGAAGGTGAAGCGCTTGACCAGGCTAGGCGTCTGTCGCGGCAAGAACAGCAGGGCGATCGCGCCGAAGATCGGCAAAAATACGATCAGGCTGAGCAGGCCGCGCCACTCCGTCGTGGCGTCGGCCTCGGCAAACGGACCGGGCCACATGCTCCTGACGAACAGGATCGAGAGCGCCGCGGTGATGCCGATCGCGAAGCGCTCGGCCTTACCCTTCTTGTTCGGCACGGCGGCGCCGACGGCGAATGCCAGCAAGTAAGGGAGAAATTCGACTACAGCACGTTCCAGGGGGCGCATGACTCAATGACCTTGGGGGATCGCGGGATGGCCGGGCGGTAGCTGGTTGCCCGGCGGGGGCGCGCCGGGGCGCGCCGGTTGGGGTTGTTCCGGAGCCCGGTCGCTGAGACCGCTCTTGTCGGGCTTGGGACGCGCCAGCTCGAAGCTGCGCGTGGCCACCTGACCGAACGCGTTCTTGACTTCGAGCTGTACCGTTCGTCGCTTGTCGACGTCGAGCTTGAGCTCGACGCTGTTCTTGTTCCCGAACGTCTCACTGTCCGGCTTGCCGTCTCCGTCTTCGTCCCAACGGTACGAGTAGCCGAGGCCGGGCGTCGCGGTGACGCTGTAGGCGCCGCTGGCGTGATTCGACACGACCTTCGCGTTGGCATGGGGCGCGATCAAGAACCAGCCGACGGCCCCGAGACCGACAACCATCACGGCGGCGTAAGCCTGGATTCGGCCCGTCTGAAGTTGACGGAGCAGGCTGCCGGCCGCCCGAACCAAGAACGACGACAACTTCGCCAAGATACCGTCGACGATCCACTTGTCGGCCCAGGCCCCGAACTCGGCGAGCGAATCGACGGCGCCGATGACGGTCTCTTCGTAGAGCTCGTCGACGCGCCATTTGTCGAATACGAGCCGGTGCAGGCCCGGGAATTTCTCGGTGAAGGCGCGAGCAGGCTCGCCCTTCATCTGCACGTACACGTAGTACGCGCCACCTGCGCCGAGCGCCACCGCCACCAGCGCCAGACCGAGGAAGGTGCCGAGCAGGTGCTCACCGCCCTCGATCACGCGCACGTTGGCGGCCGCCTTCTCGAACACGGGCTCCAGGAAGTGGTCGAGCGGCATGAGCTCGATGTGGAACAGCTCGAGCGCGCCCGCGTTGAGAAAGCCTCCGAACGCGGCGCCGACGGCCAGCACCGCCAACGGTACCCACATCTGCCACGGGGACTCGTGCGGGGCGGGACCGTCGAGCAGCTCGTCGGGATCGTGGTGGTGATGGTGGCCGTGCTCGTGCGCGGGCGCCTTCCAATTCTTGACGATGGTCCAGCCCCTGAATTCGCCGAAGAACGTCCCGATGAACAGCCGCGTCATGTAAAACGCGGTCATGATCGCGCCCGCGAAGCCGAGGGCGTAGAGCAGCGTGCCGCCCCACTTCGGCCACTCGAAGCCGTCCGGCACCGAGCTCTGGGTGGCGATGTACGAGCTGTACGCCTTGAGCAGGATCTCGTCCTTCGAGAAGAACCCGCTCGTGCCCGGGATGCCGATGATCGCCGCCCACGAGATGGCGAACGTCCAGAACGTGTACGGCATGTACTTACGCAGACCGCCCATGTTGCGCATGTCCTGCGACGCGTCGGTGTCGTGAATGCGCGCGTGCATCGCGTGAATGACCGAGCCCGCGCCGAGGAACATGCAGGCCTTGAAGAAGGCATGGGTCAGGACGTGGAAGAAGCCGGCCGTGAACGCCCCGACCCCGGCGCCCAGGAACATGTAGCCGAGCTGGCTCACGGTCGAATACGCCAGCACCTTCTTGATGTCGTTCTGCGCGAACGCGATCGTGGCGGCGAGCACGGCCGTCAGCCCACCGATCAGCGCCACCACGAACATCGCCCCCGGGCTGAGCACGAAGATAGCGGCGGTGCGACACATCAAATACACGCCCGCCGTGACCATCGTGGCGGCGTGGATGAGGGCGCTGACGGGAGTTGGGCCGGCCATCGCGTCGGGTAGCCAGACGTACAATGGCAGCTGCGCGCTCTTGCCGGCGCAGCCCAGGAACAAGAACAGCGCGACCAAAGTCGCCGCGCTCACGGTTCGGGGAGTGTTGAGCCACGCACCGGCCGAATCGCCCAAGATGTTGGCGAGCGGTACGTGATCGCCGAGCGGCCAGATCTGAACCTGCGAGAGCAGGTTGCCACGAGCAGCCTCCATACCGGCCCAGTCGAGCGCGCCGCAGTAGTAGAGGATGAGCCCCATCGCCACCAGCAGACCGAAGTCGCCGATGCGGTTGGTGATGAACGCCTTCTTGCCCGCGGCCGCGTTCTTCTCTTCGCCGAACCAGAAGCCGATCAGCAGGTAGCTGCAAAGGCCCACGCCTTCCCAGCCCACGAACAGCACCGGCAAGCTGTCGCCCAAGATGAGCACCAGCATCGAAAAGATGAACAGATTCAGATACGTGAAGAACCGGTAGAAGCCGGGGTCGTCCTCCATGTACTTCGACGAGTACAGGTGGATGAGAAAGCCGATGCCGGTGACGATCAGCGCCATCGTGCCGGACAGCGCATCGACCGAGAGCGACACCCAGAGCGAGGTCGAGCCGCCGTTCTGCGCCAGCGACAACTTCATCCACTCCCAGCCCTTCCAGATCAGCTTGGGCGATTCGCCCTCACCGCTGTGGCTCTTGAGGACGAAGAAGGTGACGACCGCGAACACGAACGAGACGAACACCGCGCCGAGGCCCATCAGCGTGACGGCTTGGCGACCGAGGCGCTTGCCGAACACGCCGTTGACGGCGGCGCCGATCAGCGGAAGCAGCACGATGAACGCGAGGAGCGTGAAATCAGAAGCAGGAAAGAGCTCTTCTAAGGCGTGCATGGGGAATTCTCAGAGACGGAGCTGATCCGCGTCGTCGCTGAACACCGATTGCTTCAAGCGGTAAAAGGACAAGACGATCGCCAAGCCGACGGCGGCTTCCGCCGCCGCCACCGCGATGATGAAGAACGAGAAGACCTGGCCGTTCATGTCGCCGACGTGGCGACGATTGAAGGCCACCAGCGCGAGGTTCACGGCGTTGAGCATCAGCTCGATGCTCATCAGCTGCACGAGCACGTTGCGCCGCACCAAAAAGCCGATCGAGCCGATGGTGAAAATGAGCGCCGATAGGAGCACGTAGTGCTCGACGACGTTGCCGAGAATGTTCATCAGAGCTCCTCCCCCGTCAGCGGGCGGCCGGCGTCGCGAGGATGCAGCGGGCCATGGAAAAAGCGGCGCGTGGCGCTCGGGCTCTGCTTCTTCGTTCGGACCTGATGGCGGCTGCGCGCGACAGCGATCGCGCCCACCACCGCCACGATCAGCAGCGCCGTCGCCAGCTCGAACGGCACGATCGCCTTGGTGAACAGCTGCTGCCCGACCGCCTCGACGCTGCCATGCTGCGGCCCGACGTGGCCGAAGCGCTGCGGCTTGTCGTCGCCGGTCTGCAGCAACACCAGCGCCAGCGAGACGAGCGCCAGCGCCGCCATCAGCAGCCCCGACAAGCCGCGCAGCACCCTGCCCGTCGGCTCTGTCTTTGGCTCGCCGTGCCCAGCGTCGGGTCCGAGCAGCATGATCACGAACACGAACAGCACGACGACGGCGCCCGCGTAGACGATCAGCTGAATCGCGGCGAGAAACTGCGCGTTGAGCTTGAGGAACAAGCCGGCGATGCCGACGATCGTCAGCAGCAGGCCCATCGCGCCGCGGATCGGGTTCTTGGCCAGCACCGTGCAGATGGCACCGACCAACGCCGCCACCGAGCACAGCGCGAAAAATACGTTGCCCACGTTCATGGTGTCAGCCTTCCCGTCTGCGACCGACCACCGGTGTGGACGTAGTCTTCGAGCTGCTTGCGGAACTTGCGCACGAAGGTCATCGCCGGCTGCGCGGCGCCGTCGCCGAAGGCGCAGATCGTGTTGCCGGTAATGTCGGAGGCGATCTCCGAGATTTGATCGAGCTCGGCAATCGAGCCTTTACCGGCGACGATTTTGTCGAGGATCCGCTCGATCCAGCCGCAGCCCTCGCGACAGGGCGTGCACTGACCGCACGACTCGTGCCGGTAGAAGCGCATCACGTTGTGCAGCGCGAGCACCGGATCGGTGGCGTCGCTCATCACGGTGGCGCAGCAGGTGCCGAGCATGCTGCCGGCGCCGCGGAACGTGTCGACGCCGAGCGGCAGGTCGAGCAGCGGCTTGCCGTTGTACGCTTCGAAGCGCGGGTCGTTCGGCACGTTGACGACCTCGTCGGCCAGGTGCACCGGACACGACGAGCCACCGGGGATCACGGCCAGGAGCGGGCGGTCACCGAGCACACCGCCGCCCAGGTCGTAGATCAGCTCGCGCAGGGTCAACCCGACGCACGCCTCGTACAGCCCCGGCTTCTTCACGTGCCCGCTGACGCCGAAGATGCGGGCGCCGCCGTCGTTCAAGGAGTGGAGCGCGGACAGCTTGCTGAATTCGTCGCCACCGACCTCGAACACCGTCGGCGCGATCGCGATCGTCTCGACGTTGTTCACGGTGCTGGGGTTGCCGAACGCACCGTACTGAGCCGGGAACGGCGGCTTGAGCCTCGGCTCACCGCGCCGCCCTTCGAGGGAGTTGAGCAGCGCCGTCTCTTCGCCGCAGATGTACGCACCGGCGCCGGTGTGGACGTAGACCTGGATCTCGTAGTCTTTGCCGAACGGCGTCTTGCCGAGGTAGCCCTTGGCGCGCGCTTCGTGGATCGCGCCCCAAAGGCGCTCCTTCGACAGGTGCAGCTCGTCACGCACGTAGATGTAAGCGGCGTGGGCGCCGATCGCGTACGCGCCGATGATGCAACCCTCGACCAGCGCGTGCGGGTTCATCTCCATGATCGAGCGATCTTTGAAGGTGCCCGGCTCGCCCTCGTCGGCGTTGACCACCAAGTAGTGCGGCTTCTTCACCTCTTTGGGCATGAAGCTCCATTTGGTGCCGCAGTCGAAGCCGGCGCCGCCGCGTCCGCGGATGTGCGCCTTCTTCATCTCGTCGATCACCTGGTCGCGCGACAACCCGAGGGCCCTGCGCACCCCGCGGTAGCCGCCGGCGGCCTCGTAGGCGCTCAGCTTGTGGCTGTCCGGCTTGCCGTAGGAGTGGCTCAGATAGTTGGTCAGCTTGATCATGGCGGCGGCTCAACCTCCCGCGAGCAGGCGGTCGAGGATGCGATCGACTTCTTGAGTCGTCAGGTTCTCGTGGTAGCGCTTGTCGACTTGCATGACGGGCGCCGTGCCGCAGGCGGCGAGGCACTCGGCGGTGCGCAGGGTGATTCGCCCGTCCTTCGTGGTTTCACCGACGTGAACCCCGAGGCGCTTTTCACAGTGCTTGACCAGATCCTCGGCGCCGCGGAGAGCGCACGAGAGCGTGTGGCAAACCCAAACCTGGTGCTTGCCCGGCTTCTTCTGGTTGAACAGCGTGTAGAAAGTGACGACGCCCTGTACGTGCGCCGTTGATAGCTCGAGACGCTTCGCGACGAACGCGATCACGTCTTCAGAAACCCAATTCTCGTTGGCTTCCTGGCAAAGATGGAGCGCGGGAATGCACGCGGCCATCTTGTTCGGGTAACGCGAGAGGATGTCTTCGAGCTGTCGCTCGTGCTCTGCGTTGAGAGCGAATGCCATTAACGTTTCCGTGGCTTGTCTCGGTGCCTGCTCCGAGCTCTGGTTGCGTGAATTTTCTTCAAAATTTGCCCGGGGGCCGGGCCGGCGAGGCGAACCGTAGTGATCCGCAAAGCGGGGTGTCAAGGCTCATCCCCGTGAACGTGCCCGTGCCCGCGCCCGTGCCCGTAAAACCACTTCAAGTTCTCGACTTGGGGGTAGGCCTTGCCTGCGCCGGTAGCTACCCGCGGCGCGCGAGCAGCGCTCGCCCGCAACCCGGCCTACCAACCAGGTCGGCGCGCCGCCTCCGCTGCGGGAGACGCTCCTTGCTAACTGGCGGCGCGACGCGAGCGCGAGCGTGACGCGAGCGCGTGAGAGAGAAGCCCTACGTCACCCTTGAGAAATCGAAGGCTTGCAGGGTAGGCTCGGGGCCCCATCAAACCTCTGAGGGAGGTATTTCGAGTGTTTTGTCCGAACTGTGGGACCGAGAACGAGGAAGCGGCGACAACCTGCAAGAAGTGCGGGTTCAGCCTGAAAGGTGCCGCTGCCCCGAAGTTCAAGGGCACGATGCTGATGATGAACGCGCCTGGCGCCGGCGCCCCGCGGCCAGGCGCGCCCGCCGGTGCTCCTGCACCCGGCGCGCCGGCTCCAGCACCGATGCCGCCCGCGGCCGCCCCGCCTCCGGCCAGCGCACCGGCTCCTGCCGTCGCGCCGCGCCCGCACCTCAAAGGAACGATGCTCGGCGTCGCACCGCCGGCCCTCGGAGCGCCGCAGCCGCAAGGCGGCTTCGGTCCGCCACCCGGTGGTCCGGCTCCCGGCGGTTTTGGTCCGCCGCCAGGTGGTCCCCCGGCCGGTGGTAGCTACGGCGCGCCGCCTGCGGGCGCTCCGGGTGCCGGTGGCTTTGGTCCGCCCCCCGGTGCAGCGGCTAACCCGTACGGTCCCCCGCCCGGCGCGCCGGTCGGACCCGTCGATCAGCCCGTCAATCCGCTCGGCGGAACGATGGTGGCAGACGCGGGCGCCTTCAATCCCTATGGCCAGCCGCCCCAGGGCGGTTTCGGAAATCCTCCTCCTGGTGGAGGCTACGGCGGCTCGCCGCCCGGCGGCGGCTACGGTGCCCCTGCTCCTGGTGGCGGCTATGGCGGCCCGCCGCCCGGCGGCGGTTACGGCGCTCCGGATCCGAATGCTGGCGGTCCTCCCGGTGGTGGCTACGGCGCGCCTCCTCCCGGCGGCGGTTACGGCGCTCCGGATCCGAATGCTGGCGGTCCTCCCGGTGGTGGCTACGGCGCGCCTCCTCCCGGTGGCGGCTACGGCGGCCCGCCTCCGGGCGGCGGTTACGGCGGCCCGCCTCCGGGCGGCGGCTACGGCGGCCCGCCTGCCGGCGGCGGTTATGGCGCTCCCGCGGGCGGTGGCTACGGCGCGCAACCCGCAGCTCCGATGGGTGGCGGCTACGGCGGCATGCCGGGCGGCGCCGCCCCGATGGTCGCAACCGGCGGGCGTGGTCCGATCGGACAGACGCGCAACCCGGTGATGGTCCTCGTCATCGGCTACGTCACCTGCGGCATCTACATGATGATCCAGATGTGGGGCATGTTGAACGAGCTCAAGGCGTTCCGCGGCAAAGACGACTTCAATCCGATCTTGATCTTGCTGTTCCCCTTGTTCTTCATCTGGCCGATTCCGGCGAAGGTGCTCGAGGCGAAGCAGATGGCCGGCGTGCCGAACCCGCAAGTGGCAAGCCCGATCCTCTACTTGCTGCTGAGCCCCTATTTCTTGGCGGCCGACTTGAACGAAGTCTGGCAAGCGGCCGGCGGCGGTCAGCCCCCCCGCTAGCGCGAGAGCCTCGGCTCGCCGGGCGGCGCGCTTCTCACGAGGCGCGCCGCTCGTGTTTTGTGGCTACGCTAGGCGGGTGAATCGGCCGGCGCGCTTCGTCCTGCTTGCGGCGGCCGGGGCGCTGGTGGCAACTGCTACCTGGCAGGGTTTCCCGCTCTGTCCGATGGCGGGAAGCCTCGGAATCCCCTGCCCCGGTTGCGGCCTGACGCGCGCCACGCTCGCGCTGCTGCGCGGCGACGTCCGACAAGCATTGCACTTTCACCCGCTGGTCTGGCTACTGGCCCCGCTGTTCGTCGTATTCGTCAGCGCCGCCGTGCTCGAGCTGTTGCGCGACCCGGCTCGCCCGCGCCGGCCCTCTCGCGTTCGCTGGTACGGCGTCGGCACGAACGTGGCCGCAACGTTGCTGCTGGTGCTCACGCTCGGCGTCTGGCTCGCTCGCTTTGGCGGCTACTTCGGGGGGCCTGCGCCCGTGACGTCGCTCTATGCGTGGCTTGCGGCGCGTCGTTGACTCAGCGATCGAAGCTGTGCGGCCGCTCCTCGAGCGCGGAGATACGACGCCCGAGCGCGTCGGAGCGGAAGTCTTGGCGATCGATCGAGTCTTTGAGCGCCACGATGCTCTGATTGACTTGGCTGAGCTTGGCCTCCAGACGGTCTTCGAACAGCTTCAAATCGTCTCCGACGCGTCGGTACAGGGCGGACATGTCGCTCCAGTTTTGTCGGAATGCCGCGACCAATTCGTCGATCCGCGCCTCCTGTCGATCGGCTCGAGCGCTGAGCCCGCCGACGTCTTGCTTGAGCCCGCTCACGTCTTGCTTGAGCTCGCTCACGTCCTGCTCCAGACCAATTACTTCGATAGAATCAGGTCCAATTTGGCGTCCATCGTCGACATTCCTCGAGGGTAAGCTTTGGCGCGCACCGTAGCCAGCCGGTCATTGTTGACCGGATTCATGCGCGTATCGGCGCGGCCTAGTCATCGGACGCAAACGGGTGGAGTTGCGCGCAAAAATCGCGGCAGCGGGCTCAGACGTTGAAGCGGAAGTGCATGACGTCGCCGTCGCGCACGACATAGTCACGACCTTCGATCGCTTGCTTGCCCGCTTCACGGCACTTCGCTTCGCTTCCGTACTTGATCCAATCTTCCCACCAGATCACCTCCGCCTTGATGAAGCCGCGCTCGAAGTCGGTGTGGATCACGCCCGCCGCCTGCGGCGCTGTCGAGCCCTTGCGCACCGTCCATGCCCGCACCTCTTGCTTGCCGGCGGTCAAGTACGTGATCAGCCCGAGCAGCTCGTACCCGGTGCGGATGACGGAGTTGAGGCCGGGCTCGCTCAGCCCGACGCTCGCCAGAAAGTCCGCGCGATCGGCGGGCTCGAGCTGGGCGATCTGCTCCTCGATCGCGGCGCAGATTGGCACCACGGGCGCCCCTTCGGATTTGGCGAACTCGACCAGCTTCTGAAAGTGGGCGTCGGACACGACATTGGCAAGAGCGCTCTCGGCCACGTTGCCGACGTAAAACATCGGCTTGCTCGTGAGCAGCTGCATGTCGGCGACGATGGCGCGCTCTTTTTCGTTGTCGCCGATCAGGAAAGTGCGGACCGGCTTACCTTCGTCGAGGTGCGCGACGAGCCGCTCGCACAACGGCACTGCCAACTTTTCGATCGGGTCGTTGCCTTTGGCCTGCTTGCGCGCCTTGTCGAGGCGCTTGCTCACCGTGTCGAGATCTTTGAGACAAAGCTCGGTGTTGATCGTCGCGATGTCGGCGACGGGGTCGACCTTGTTCTCGACGTGAATCACGTTGTCGTCGTCGAAGCACCGCACGACGTGGGCCACCGCGTCGACCTCGCGGATGTGGCTCAAGAACTGGTTACCAAGGCCCTCGCCCTTCGACGCACCGCGCACCAGCCCCGCGATGTCCACGAAGCGAATCGTGGTCAGCACTTCCTTTTCGGGCTCGATCAGCTGCACGAGCGCGGTCACGCGGTGATCGGGCACGCTGACGATGCCGACGTTCGGCTCGATCGTGCAAAAAGGGAAGTTGGCCGCTTCGGCCTTGGCGCTCGAGAGCGAGTTGAAGAGCGTGCTCTTGCCGACGTTGGGCAGGCCGACGATGCCGCAGGAAAAACCCATGGTGGGCGGCCTTTTACCACCGGCGGTTGCCGGCGCAATTGCGAACGCCGCGTCTAGCGAAACCGCACGCCGTGCTCTACGAAACGCCGCAAAACCAGGCGACCGGCCGCGGCCGGCGCGATGGCGGCGAGCAGCGCCGCCGGATTGCGCCCCTCTTCCGTGAGCAGCGCGGCGCGGGTTTGGACGTATTCAGCCATGACTCGCTCGTCGAACTCGGGATGAAACTGGACACCCCACGCGCGCTCGCCGAAACGCAGCGCGGCGTGGCCATCGAGCGCGGTGGTGGCCAGAACCTCGGCCCCCGGCGGCAAGCGCGTTACGGCGTCGACGTGCGTCGCGTGCACGAGCGCCGGCTCGATGCCGCGATCCAGCAGCGGATCGTCGGCGATGATCCGAAGCTTCACGGTGCCCATCTCGCGCCCGTGGGGGTTCCTCTCGACCAAGCCGCCCAGTGCCTGCCCGAGCAGCTGGTGCCCGAAGCAGATTCCCAGCACCGCGTGCTCGGCCCGAACCGCTTCGGCTAGGTACTGCTCGGTCCGCAATATCCAAGGCGCGCGCTCGGTGACGCTGGCGGCGGAGCCGGTCACGATGACGCCGGCGAACCGCTCGGCGGCAGGCAGCGCTTCGGCAGCTCGCGCGTCGACCTCGACGAACCCACCGTCCCAGACCTCGGCCAACCCTCCGCGTACGAGCGCGGCGAAGCCTCCCGCGCGCGCCTGGGTCGCGGCAACCGGGTCGCCCGTCACCAAGATCAAGAGCGGGGGGAAGGCCACGACAGGAGCATAGCTCGGCCTCGCGCAGTTGGTGGTACGGTGGCGGGCGTGCGGATTGAGGCCGTCCGGATCGAGCCGTGGAACGTCGAGCTGCGAGAGCCGTTCGGCATCGCCGGCGGCGCCCAGGTCGTGGCCCGAAATGTCCTCGTTACGCTGGAGCTCGCGGACGGAGGAGTGGGACTCGGGGAGGCGGCGCCCTTCCCGGCCGTGAATGGCGAAACTCAAGCCGACGCGCTCGCGGCGCTGTCCGCCATCTCGGCGGAGCTTGTCGGCTATCGAGCCACTGACGCAAGCGCGCTCTCCGAGCAAGCTCGGGCGCGACTCGAAGCGACGCCGAGCGCCCTGTGCGCGGTCGAGATGGCGCTCCTCGACGGAGCTTGTCGTGAGCGCGGAACGTCGTTGTTTCGCCACTTCGGGGCGCGCGCCCCGAAGCTGTTCACCGACATCACGATCCCTACGGGCGGCCCCGACGCGGCCGCCGCCGCCGCCGCCCGGGCCAGCGCCAGCGGGTTTCAGACCCTCAAAGTGAAGGTCGGCGGAGACGCGTTCGACAACGATCTGCAGCGGCTCCGGCGCATCGCCGACGCCGCGCCGACGGCGCGCTTGCTGCTGGACGCCAACGCCAGCTTGTCGGCGCCGCACGCGATCGAGCTCGTTGAGGCGCTCGGGCGCCAGCGCCCGCAGGTGGTGCTGTTCGAGCAACCGTGCGCGCGCGGAGACTTCGACGGCGCGCGCCGGGTCCGGGCCGCCGGCATCCGGGTGGCGGCGGACGAAGACGCTCGCTCGCAGGAAGATCTGGCACGGCTGCACGCCGAGCGCGCTGCCGACGTGATCAACTTCAAGCCGACCAAGAGTGGCGTGAGCCGCGTGCTGTCGATGATCGAGCAGGCGCGCCGGCTTGGCTTCGGGCTGATGCTCGGTGGCATGGTCGAGACGCGCTTGGCCATGAGTTTCTCGGCCTGCATCGCCGGCGGCCTCGGTGGGTTCGAAGAGCTCGATCTGGATACGCCGCTTTTCATGAAGGACGACCGGCTCGAGGGCGGGTTCGAGCAGCGCGGCCCCCTGCTCGACCTATCCCGCATTGCAGGCGGCCACGGCGTCGCGCGGCGCATAAATAACCACACCTCGGACCAGGCCGGGTGAGGCGCGTTTGACAGCGAGCGCTGGGGAGTGAAAATTAACCGATGGTTGCGGCTCCGGGCGCAGCCGGCTCTACCCATTGACTGCCAGCGTTCTCGTGGACCCACGCCAGCTGCTCCTTCCTTTACCGGGCGGCGGCCCCGCACCCGGCACCGGGCGCGGAATTGCGCGCGCTGACCGCGTCTTCGTCAACCGCGATTTGAAGCTGTCGGGCATCGACTGGGTCGGGTTCGACATGGACTACACGCTCGCCATCTACCGCCAGGAGGAGATGGATTCGCTGAGCGTGGAGCTGATGATCGACCGCATGATCAAGCGCGGCTATCCGGCGTACCTGAAGAAGCTGCGCTACGACACGCGCTTTCCAATCCGAGGGCTGCTCGTCGACAAGCGCTTCGGTCACATCCTCAAGATGGACCGTTACAAGGTGGTGCACCGCGGTTACCACGGCATGCGTCGGCTATCGCGCGAAGAGATCACCGAGCTTTACCACCACAAGCGCATTCGCCCGCACACCTCGCGCTACCACTGGATCGACACGCTGTTCGCGCTGAGCGAAGTCACGTCGTACGCCGCCGTCGTCGACGAGCTGGAGCGCCGCGGCGAGAAGGTCGATTTCGACAAGCTGTTCAATGACGTGCGCGCGTCGATCGACGAGGCGCACGCGGACGGCGCCGTCTATCGCGCCATCACCTCCGATCTGCCGCGCTTCATCGATCGCGATCCGGAGCTCGCGCGGGCCCTGCACAAGCTGCGCTCGGCCGGCAAGCGCCTGTTCGTGCTGACCAACTCGCCGTTCAGCTACACCGACACGATGATGACGCACCTGCTCGGCGGAGCGCTCCCCGAGTACCCGAGCTGGCGCCACTACTTCGAGATCGTGATTTGCGCCGCGCAGAAGCCGCGCTGGTTCCAAGAGGGGCGGCCGCTGATGGAGCGCGATGGCGAGGTCCTGCGCAACGTGAGCCGGTCGTTCGAGCGCGGTAAGGTCTACGAAGGCGGCAATCTCGCCGAATTCGAGCGGATGGTCGGCATCACCGGCTCCAACGTGCTGTACGTCGGCGATCACATCTACGGCGACATCTTGCGGTCCAAGAAGGAGTCGTCGTGGCAAACCGCCATGATCATCCAGGAGATGGATCAAGAAATTTCGGCCCACGAAGCCTGCCACGACGACCTCAGCCGGCAGCGGTTCCTCGAAGAGACGCGCGATCGCTTCGAGGACGAGCTGCGCTACTTGCAGGGCCACTACAAAGAGCTCACGCGGGTAGCGCCGGCACCGGGGTCCAACGAAGACGCCGAGCGATTGCGCGTGAAGCGCTCACTCGAGCGCGTCCGCGCCGAGCTGCGCGCGATCGGCAGCGAGCACGATTTGCTCGCGGAGCGGGTGTCGCAGCGCTTCCACCCGTATTGGGGCTCGCTGCTCAAGGAGCAGAGCGAGATGAGCAGCTTCGGCCTCCAGGTCGATCTGTACGCCGACGTCTACACGCGCCGCGTCTCTTGTCTGCGCGCCTACTCGCCTCAGCAATATTTCCGCTCCCCGTACGACTTGATGCCGCACGAGCTTTGAGGCTCGTTCGAGCGCGCGCGACGCCGCGGAGTTGCGGGCGGCGGCGGAGCGGCGACGACAGTCGGTCGAGGCGCCGAGCCCCAAGAGTCGCCCGCTCCGAGCGTCAACGCGGCTTGTCGTGCAGACGCAGCACGCCGCCGCCGAGCCAGGCCGCGCTCGATGTCGGTCCGCGCTTGGAGGCGTCCGGAGCGTCGGCGGGCGGCAGCGAGCGCTCGAGCAGCGACAGCACCCGACCTTCATCGCCGGCGACGAGTCTTGGCGACGACAGATGACAGCCCGCCGCCGCATCACGCCGCTGAGCTGAGTCTGACGGGCCGATGGCGCCTCACATCGAGACCGGCCATCGCCACATGAGCTTTTGCCATTCGGGCCGCGATTTCGGCAGCCCCCCCTTCGGACCACCGGTCGGCTCAGTATCCTCGACCGGCGGCACGCTTGGTCATGGATGTCGGGCCGAAGTTTGCCAGGCGTCGCAACCCTCGAACCCGGGCCTAAAATTGGCCCCTCCCAGGATGAAGTTTCGGGAATGTGCTAGCAACGCGGCGGCTTTTCATTGTTGCTTCCGGGCCTTAGGTGCTCGCGTAGCCAAGCTCCCCCGAAAGAAGACCAGGAACCTCGCCTATGAATCTCGTTGAGTGGCTCCAGCACCTGATGACGAACTTCGGAGCGGCGTGGGTGATGTGGCTGATGATCGGCCTGAGCGTCGCCTCCGTCACCATCATGCTGGAGCGGGGGTGGTTCTATTTCTCCATCCGCGACGACATCCCGGCGCTCGCCCAGTCGCTGCGTGAGCGCCTGCGTCACAACGACCTCGACGGCGCTGTCAGCCTGCTCGAAAAGTCGCCGAGCGCGGAGGCAGCGGTGGTCGTCGCCGGGCTGCGCGAGGCCGACCGCGGCGTGAAGGCGGCCGAGAAGGCGATGCGCGGCGCGGCGGCGCTGCAAAAAATGAAGCTCGAGCGGCGGCTGGCGTTCTTGGGCACGCTCGGCAACAACGCGCCGTTCATCGGTCTGTTCGGCACCGTCATCGGCGTCGTGCAGGCCTTCGAGCAGCTCGGTAAGCAGGGCATGGGCAACGCGCAGGCCGCCACCGGCGCCGCCCCCACGGCGGTCATGTCCGCGATCGCCGAAGCGCTGGTCGCCACCGCCGTCGGCCTCGCGGTCGCGATTCCCGCCGTCGCCGCCTACAACTTCTATCAGCGCCACACGCGCTCCGTGCTCGGCAACACCGACGCGCTCTCCAACGTGCTGCTCGCTCACCTGTCCGGCGAAGAAAAGCCGAGCGGAGCGCGCGGCGTGGCCAAGGGCAAAGCCGCTGACGACGAGGACGACTGAGCCATGGCCGGCGGCGCCAGTGACGACGACGACGGGCTGATCGCGGGCATCAACGTCACCCCGCTGGTGGACGTCACGCTCGTGCTCCTCATCATTTTCATGGTGACGGCGCGCATCATCGTTTCGCAGGGCATGCCGATGGACCTGCCCAAGTCGGCCAGCGGTGAGGCGCTGCAGACCGTGTTCGCGGTCGAGCTCACCGCCGACGGCAAGACGCGAGTGGACTCCGAGGCGGCGGCCGACGACGAAGCGATCGTGCCGCTCGCCAAGAAAGCCAAGACCAAGAACAAAGACCTGCGCGCGGTGATCCGCGCCGACAAGAAGGTCGAGCACGGCCGAGTCATCCACGTGCTCGATCTGCTGCGTCGCTCGGGCATCTCCAAGATCGCGTTCGCGGTGACGCCCAGCGCCGAGGGCGTTCCTGCCCCTGCGCTGGAGCCGAAGAAGTAACGCGCTCCATGGCTCAGCCGGTGGTCCCCACGCTCTCGTCGTCCGGTGGCTCCCGGCCCGATCCGCTCGGGCCGGTGCTGTCGCTGGGCGAAGGCGCCGTGCGCATCGGAGCGGTGCTGGGGCTGCTGGGCGCGCTGCTCCTGCACGGCGCGGCGGGGGTGCGCGCCGCCGCCAACCTGTTCGACGTCGAGAGCGTCGCGTCCGCCGTCTCGCTCTACGTGAAGAACAATCTGCAGCTGCAGATCGACATCGACACCACGCCGCCGCCGCCCCCTCCCCCTGCCGCCGAGGCTCCCCCCCCCCCGCCCCAGCCCTTGGCCGCCCCCGCCCCCACCCCC
>Ga0164241_10000959_pt1 | contig 41122 bp, 41 predicted proteins | sample OricomyardsoilBY_FD_108780 | JGI IMG/M metagenome (GOLD analysis project Ga0164241, IMG submission 108780) | Backyard soil microbial communities from Emeryville, California, USA - Original compost - Back yard soil (BY) | ecosystem: Environmental > Terrestrial > Soil > Unclassified | place: USA... | reverse complement strand
TCGTTGCTCGCGATGCGGGTGCGGGCGTCTACGTCGTTGGTGCCCAGAGCCACGCGCGCAAACTTTTGGTACGCGTACGCGTCCTCAAGGGTCACCCGCCCGCCTGGCAACACCGCGGCTCCCTTGGGCTTCTTGCCTTCCAGCGCCAAACGCAAGCCGGCAGCGGCAGCGGCAATGGCGTCGGGCCATGAGGCTTCCACGAGTTCGCCGTCCTTGCGAACCAATGGCTTGGTGATGCGATCGTCGAGGTTCTGCCACGAGAACGCGAAGCGATCCTTGTCCGTGATCCAGTCCTCGTTGACGGTGGGGTCTTCGTGCGCCTGCCGGCGCAGAATCTTGCCGCGGCGGTGGTCCGTGCGCAAGGCGCTGCCGGAGCTGTCGTGCTCGGAAATGCCCGCGCTCGAGACCAGGTCAAACGGCCGCGCGCGGAAGCGGTAAGCGGAACTCGTCAGTGCTCCCACGGGGCAGATCTGCACCGTGTTGCCCGAGTAGTACGAGGAGAAGGCCTTGCCGGACTCGTCCTCCGCGGCCACACCGATGGGGCGGTAGCCGTCGAACTCGAGGACGTCTTCGTCAAACGTGCCGATCTGCTGCATGGCGCCGCGGTTCTGCAGATCGATGAACGGGTCACCGGCAATTTCGCGCGAGAAGCGCGTGCAACGCTGGCACATGATGCAGCGTTCGCGGTCAAGCAGAATCTCGCTGCTGAGCGCGAGCGGCTTCTCAAACGTGCGCTTGACGTCGTAGAAGCGGCTCTCGCCGCGGCCGTTGGACATCGCCTGGTTCTGCAGCGGGCACTCGCCGCCCTTGTCACACGTGGGGCAGTCAAGGGGGTGATTGATGAGCAGCAGCTCCATCACGCCGTGCTGCGCACGATCCGCCTCCGCGGACGTGTACTGCGTGTTGACCACCATGCCCTCTGTCACTGTCATGGTGCAGGAGGGCTGCGGCTTGGGGAAGGCGCGCAGGTTGCCATCGGGGCCGGGGCTCGCAACGTCCACGAGGCACTGACGGCATGCACCAACCGGCGCCAAAGCGGGGTGGTCGCAGAAGCGCGGGATGTCGATGCCCACTTCTTCCGCCGCCCGGATGATGAGCGTGCCCTTGGGCACCGTCAGTTCGGTGCCGTCAATGGTGAGGTTGACAGTCTCGACAGGCGGCGGCACGTCCGCGCCCTTGCCTGACGGGCTGTTGGTCTGCACCGTGGTCATGCGTTCACCGCCTCGTTCGTGTACGGAAACAGGGCAGATGCGGCGTGATCGAACGGGCATCCGGCGCCCGTGACGTGAGCCTCGTACTCTTCGCGGAAGAGCGCCACGGAGCTCGTGACCGAGCTGGTTGCGCCATCGCCCAGCGCACAGAAGGCGCGCCCAAGGATGGAGTCGCACGTGTCCACGAGCTGCTGGATGTCCGCCATGGTGCCCTCGCCGTGCTCAAGCCGCTTGAGAATCAGGGTGAGCCAATACGTGCCTTCACGGCACGGCGTGCACTTGCCACACGATTCGTGCTTATAGAACTCCGCCCAGCGCATGACGGCGCGCACCACACAGGTGGTGTCGTCAAAGAGCTGCAGAGCGCGCGTGCCGAGCATGGAGCCGGCGGCACCAACGCTCTCGTAGTCGAGGGGGGTGTCGAGGTGCTCCGCGGTGAAGATCGGCGTGGACGAGCCACCGGGGGTCCAGAACTTGAGTTCGTGGCCCTCGCGCATGCCGCCCGCGTACTCAAGCAGTTCACGCAGCGTGATGCCAAGCGGAGCCTCGTATTGACCGGGCTTGTTGACGTGCCCCGAGAGCGAGAAGAGGCCCATCCCCTTGGACTTTTCGGTGCCCATGCCGGTAAACCAGCCCACGCCCTTGTCCACGATTGCAGGGACCGACGCTATGGATTCCACGTTGTTGACAACAGTTGGGCGCGCGTACAGACCGGCGACGGCGGGGAACGGCGGCTTGAGGCGCGGCTGGCCGCGCAAGCCTTCAAGAGAGTCCAGGAGAGCCGTCTCTTCGCCGCAGATGTATGCACCTGCGCCCGCGTGGACGGTGATGTCGAGGTTGTAGCCGGTGCCGTGGATGTTCTGGCCAAGGTGGCCAGCCGCATACGCCTCGCGCACGGCCTGCAGCAAGCGGCGATACACGTGCGCCACTTCGCCGCGCACATACATGAAGGCGTGGTTGCAGCCGATGGCGAAGGACGTGATGATCGCACCCTCAATGAGCACGTGGGGGTTCACGAGCATCGTGGGGATGTCTTTGCACGTGCCTGGCTCGGATTCGTCGGCGTTGACAACGAGGTACCGCGGCAAGCCGTCGTCCGGCGGCAAGAATCCCCACTTCATGCCCGTGGGGAAACCGGCGCCGCCGCGGCCGCGCAGGCCCGAGTCCTTGACAGCCTGAACGATGTCCGTTGGCGCCATCTTGAGCGCCTTGTTCAGCGGGCCGTAGCCGCCCGTCTTGGTATACGTCTCGATGGTCCAGGACTGCTCCTGATCCCAAATGGCACTCAGCACGGGGGTGAGCTGGGTCATGACTTGCTCGCCTCCCACCCAGCAGCTTTGGCGGCGTCGAGCCCAGCCAGCGTGGGGCCGCCTACCCCCTGGTCCTCATTCGCGAGGCCATCTTCAAACCCAGCCAGCAAGCGCTCCGTCTGCTTGAAGGAGCACACCTTGTTGGGACCGCGCGAAGGGGCAACGTCCTTGCCAAGGCGCAGATCATCCACCACCTGCTTGGCGGACTCTGGCGTCTGGTTGTCGAAGAATTCCCAATTGACCATCATGACGGGCGCGTAGTCACATGCGGCGTTGCATTCGATGCGCTCAAGGGTGATGGCGCCGTCCGCCGTGGTCTCACCGTTGCCAACGCCAACGTGCTCACTGAGCTCGTCCCAAATGCGGTCGCCACCCATGATGGCGCACAGCGTGTTGGTGCACACACCCACTTGGTAGTCGCCATTGGGACGGCGCTTGTACTGGGTGTAGAAGGTAGCGACAGCGCTCACCTCGGCAGCGGAGAGGCCAAAGAGCTGGGCGGCAAAGCCAATGCCGTCCGGGCTCACAAAGCCATCAACCGACTGCACCAAGTGGAGTACTGGCAATAGCCCTGAGCGAGGCTGGGGATAGCGGGCAAGAATCTGCTGCGCGTCCGCGGTGAGCTGCGCGAGCGTTGCGTCGTCGTAGGTCATCGGTCCACACCTCCCAGCACAAAGTCGAGGGTTGCAATGGATACCACGACGTCGGCGATCTGGCCGCCCTCACACAGAATCGACAGCGACTGCAAGTGGTTGAATCCGGGGTCTCGGAAGTGGGCCCGCCACGGCTTGGAGCCGCCATCGGATACCAGGTGGCAGCCCAAAACGCCCTTGGGGCTTTCGATCGCCGTGTAGACCTGCCCAGCTGGCACGTGGAAACCCTCCGTCACGAGCTTGAAGTGGTGGATCAGGGCCTCCATGGATTCGCCCATGATGTGCCGGATGTGGTCAAGCGAGTTGCCCTGACCGTCAGGTCCAAGCGCGAGCTGAGCGGGCCAAGCGATCTTCTTGTCGGCAACCATCACGGGCTGGCCATCGAGCTGCTCTAGGCGGTCCGCGCACTGCGCCACAATCTTGAGCGATTCGTAGCACTCTTCCAGGCGCAGCACCACGCGGCTGTAGGCGTCTTCGTCTGTAGAGGTGGGGACCTGGAAGTCGTACGTCTCGTAGCCGCAGTACGGCTCGGCCTTGCGCAGGTCGTACGGCAGGCCCGCGGAGCGCAGCACGGGGCCTGTGACGCCCAGCGCCATGCACGCGGACAGATTGAGGTGGGAGACGCCCTTCATGCGCAGCTTGAAGATGGGGTTCTCCAACTGGATGTCCGCGAGGTTGTCAAAGCGTGCGCGGATCCCCGGAATGAGCTCGCGGATGTACTCCACGGCGCCAGCGGGAGCGTCTTGCGCCACCCCGCCGGGGCGAATGTACGCGTTGTTGGTACGCAGCCCGGTGATCATCTCGATGATGCGGAACGTGTCCTCGCGGGCGATGAACGCTTCCGTCATGATGGTGGTGGCGCCCATCTCATTGCCACCCGTGCCGATGGCCACCATGTGCGAGCCAATGCGAGTGAGCTCCATCATGAGCACCCGCAGCACGTTGGCGCGCTCCGGGACGTCGTCGGTGATGCCAAGGAGCTTCTCAACGCCCAGGCAGTAGACAACTTCCTGGAACATCGACTGCACGTAGTCCATGCGCGTGCAGAACGTCACGCCCTGCGTCCACGTGCGGAACTCCATGTTCTTTTCGATGCCCGTGTGGAGGTAGCCGATGCCCGCGCGGGCCTCCGTAACGATCTCGCCCTCGATCTCGAGCATCACGCGCAGAACGCCGTGAGTGGAGGGGTGCTGCGGACCCATGTTGACCACGATGCGCTGCTGAGCGAGGCGCCTGGCCTCGTCCGCGATGTCGCTCCAGTCCGAGCCGTACGCCGAGTACTCCGCGGCCTCGGGGTCGTCCGTGAACGCGCCCGTTGCGGTGTACGTCTGGTCTTCGGTGCTTGAGCTGGCGGTCATCGGTATTGCCTCCGCTGCTCTGGGGAGGGAATGCTCGCGCCCTTGTATTCCACGGGGATGCCGCCCAGAGGGTAGTCCTTGCGTTGCGGGTGGCCAACCCAGTCGTCCGGCATCTCGATGCGGGCGAGCGAGGGGTGGCCGTCAAAGATGATGCCAAAGAAGTCCCAGGTCTCGCGCTCATGCCAATTGTTCATTGGGTAGACGGCAACGATTGACGGAATGTGCGGGTCGTCGTCACTCACCGCTACCTCGAGCCGCAAGCGGCGGTTGTGGGTGATGGACTGCATGGGATACACCGCGTGTAGCTGCCGGCCCAGGTCCGCGGGGTAGTGCACGCCGGAGACCCCAAGGCACATTTCGAAACGCAGATCCTGATCGTCGCGCAAGTGCCGGGCAACCTCAACCAAGTGCTCGCGAGCAATGTAGAGCGTGAGCTCCCCGCGATCAACCACCACGTACTGAATGGCCTCCTCGGCACGGTCGCCAAGCAGTTCCTCGAGGATGTCGACTACGCCGTCAAACCACTCGCCGTACGGGCGGTCCGTGGCACCGGGCATCTCAACCGCGCGCACCAGGCGGTCATACCCGGAGGTGTCGCCGCGCGCGTCGAATGAGCCCCTGCGGACGTTGATGAGGGTCAGCGGCTCGCGCCCGTCTTGATTGGGGGCAGCAGTTACGTCTGTCACCTGAGCAGCCCTGTCATGTCAGAGGTGGGCGTGGCGGCGAGCGCGGCGGCCTCGGCGGCGGCTGCGATCTCGCGGCGGTTGGCGCCCAGCGGGGTGTTTTGGATCTGGGTGTGGAGCTCAAGCAGCGCGTTGATGAGCATCTCCGGGCGCGGCGGGCAGCCGGGCAAGTAGATGTCAACGGGCACGATGTGGTCAACACCCGGAACGATCGCGTAGTTGTTGAACATGCCGCCCGACGACGCGCAAACGCCCATGGCGAGCACCCACCGCGGTTCCGGCATCTGGTCGTAGACCTGGCGGACGATGGGCGCCATCTTGTTGGATACGCGGCCAGCGACGATCATGAGGTCCGCCTGGCGGGGCGAGCCGCGGAAGACCTCTTGGCCAATGCGGGCAATGTCAAAGCGTGGCGTGCCCGTTGCCATCATCTCGATGGCGCAGCAAGCGAGCCCAAAAGTCGCTGGCCACAGCGAGCCGGCGCGCGCCCAGCCAAGAAAGCTCTCGACCGTGCCAAGCATGAATGGCGGTGCGTTTTCCTCAAGCCCCATGGTTCACTCCCAGTCAAATCCGCCGCGTCGCCACTCATAGACGAACGGAATGGTGATGAGGACAATGAAGGTCATTACGGCAATGAGCCCAAACCAACCGAGCGCGGCGTGCGCCACTGCCCACGGATAGATAAACACCACCTCAACGTCAAAGACGATGAACGTCATTGCCACGAGGTAGTACTTGATGGGCATGCGCCCGCCCGCGGTGGCTTCCGGGGTGGGCTGCAGTCCGGATTCGTAGCGATCGAGTTTGGCGGCGTTGTCGCGGTGCGGGCCAAGCAGTGTGGAGGCGGCCACGCCGCCTACGGCGAGGAGTCCGGCGACCACCATCATCACGATGATCGGCACATATGGATTCATGCCTGGTCCTCCTTCTTGACAATTGACACGCCGCTAAGCCGCCGGAGCGATCCTGGTCATGAGCGACAACATTCTGTCGGCCCACGTCCCACCCCGGGGCTCATACACGTCTGCCAGCAGTCTAGAGACAAATTTCATCACTAGCGGACGGGGAAGCCCGTACTTTGTACAGGCTCGCATGACGCTCGGGTGCTCCACAAGCGAGGCGAACACTCGCCCCAGAGAGTAGTACCCGCCAAGGTCGTCCTTCATCATTCGAGCGTAGCTTTCCAGCGCGGCTTCTTTGCCCGACGCTGTGGTCGCCTCGCGCGCGCCAACGGCCGCCTCTGTGGCCCGGCGAGCGGCCTGCATTGCGTACGCGATGCCCTCGCCATTGAAGGGGTTGACCATGCCGCCGGAGTCTCCAACAAGCATCATGCCTGGTAGATAATGTGGCTGGCGATTGAAGGCCATGGGAATTGCCGCGCCTTTGACATCGCCAATCTGTTCGCCAAACTCCCAATCCTCGGCGCTCGTGGCGAGCCAGTCCCGCATGAGGGCGCGGTGATCGAGCTTGGAAGGCTTGCCTTTGGCGCTCAGTGTGCCCAAGCCCACATTCGCGGTGCCGTCGCCAAGCGGGAAAATCCACCCATATCCCGGCAGCAGATTGGACTTGCCGTGTTCGCCATCCCAAATGGTGAGATGGCCCTCCATCCACTCCTCTTGGTGGCGCGGCGTCTCAAAATAGGTGCGCACCGCCACACCCATGGGGCGGTTCGGTTTGCGCTCAATCCCAAGCCCAAGCGCCATGCGCGCGCTGACGCCGTCGGCCGCGATAACGAGCGGCGCGCGAAACTCCACGGCCTCTCCCGTCTTGCGCCCAGCGTCGTCCACTGCGCGCGCGGTGACGCCAACAACTCGGCCGTTCTCCTGCAACGGCGCTTCAACGTGCCAAGCCTCTCGGACGTCGGCCCCTGCGGCGCGAGCGTGCTCGGCGAGCTTGTGGTCAAAAGCCGCGCGGGGCAGGCTCAGGCCGTAGTTGGGGAAGGCCTCCAGCTCGTACCACGGGAACTCGAGGCGGTGGCCGCCGCCAATCATGCGCAACCCGCGATTGGGGATCCAGCCGTCCTCGCGCGGAGTTGGTAGGCCAATGAGTTGCAACTCACGAACAGCGCGCGGCGTGAGGCCGTCTCCGCATACTTTCTCGCGCGGAAAACGCGACTTCTCCAGGGCGATGACGTGGAAGCCTTCGGCGGCGAGATACCGCGCCGCGGCCGAGCCGCCGGGGCCCGCGCCAACGACAATGACGTCCGCCTGAGTGGTTTCGCCCGCCGCTTTCACGCCCCCAAGGTTAATCGCGGCGGGGTGGGACTTTGGACGCGTTGGTCCTGGCGGGTGATGCCGAGCGACGCCTGCCCGTGCCCCCATGCGCTCCACCCAGTGCCTAGGCTGGCACCATGGCTGACGCTGGATCCACCTGGGCAGGGACTCACCATTTTGGAGCGGCGCAGTTTGTAGCCGCTCAATCCATAGACGAGGCGGTCCGGGCGGTTGCCGCAGGGGCCGCAACTAGCGCGCCCGTGCGTGCACTCGGCACTCGCCACTCGTTCCACGACCTTGCCGATACCCGCGGCACGCTCGTGACGCTCGTGGACGTGCCTCCCAACCCCGTGCTGGACGAGGACGCCCACATCGTCACCGCAGGAGCGGGCGTCCGTTACGGCGTGCTCGCCGCGTGGCTCCAAGCGCGCGGCTGGGCGCTCGCCAACCTCGGCTCGCTCCCGCACATCTCCATCGCGGGCGCCACCCAGACCGGGACTCACGGCTCGGGAGTGGGCAACGGGAACCTGGCAACCTCCGTGGCGGCGCTTGAGTTCATCGACGCCGCTGGCAGCCTCGTCACGGTCCGTCGCGGCGAACCGGACTTCCTCGCCCTGGTGATTGGTCTGGGCGCGTTTGGCGTCATCACTCGCGTGACACTGGACATTGAGCCAACGTTCCTGGTGCAGCAAGACATCTTCACGGGCATCGCGTGGGACACGCTCCTTGCGGATCCGGACGCGATCCTCACGGCCGCATACTCCGTCTCGGTGTTCACGCGCTGGGGCGAGCCAACGCTGGAGCAGATTTGGGTGAAATCGCGACTAGAGCGAGACCCGGGAACGGCTCCAACCTGGCTTGGGGGCACTCGTCTCGCCGGTCCAACCACGCTTGTGGACGGCGACCCTGCCGATCTCACGGACCAGGGAACGCCCGGTCCGTGGCTGGAAAGGCTGCCCCACTTCCGGCTGGACGGCACGCCAAGCAACGGCGACGAAATTCAGACCGAATACTTTGTGGCGCGCTCGGACGCCTCGCAAGCGCTCGCGGCGGTGCGCGAACTCGCGGCGGTCATTGACCCGGTGCTCATGATCACCGAACTGCGCACCGTGGCAGCCGATGACCTGTGGCTGAGCGGCGCGCGTGGGCGCGAGACGCTCGCCATTCACTTCACGTGGCGCAATCTGCCCGGCCCGGTGAAAGGGGTGCTGCCCGCGATCGAGGCGGCACTCGCCCCCTTTGCTCCTCGCCCCCACTGGGGCAAGTGGCACGCCTTCAACGCCGAACGCATCGCGGCCGCCTACCCGCTGCTCCCCCAAGCCCGTGCGGTGTTCGAGACGCGCGACCCGCAAGGCCGCTTCGTGAATTCTCACCTCACGCGCCTCGCCGTACGCTAGCCCGGTGACCGTTCACGCGCCCACCCCGGGACCACTCGCGGTGCACACCACCGTGATCGATGACCCGGGGCCGCTCCTGGAAGTACTTCCGGAGGCCGGGATCTCTTGGGTGCGCCGCGGCGAGGGCATGGTCGCGTGGGGCGAGGTTGCTCGCATCGACGTCTCCGGCCCGTCCCGCATTGACGACGCCGCCGCGTGGTGGCGCAGCCTCGTGCGCCATGCGCAAGTGCGGGACGACGTGCGCTCGCGCGGAACCGGCTTGATCTCGTTCGGCTCCTTCTCCTTTGCGGACGAGTCCGCCGCCGGCGGCGCCCTTGTGGTGCCCCAGTTTGTGCTCGGCACACATGAGGGCGCGCATTGGTTCACCGTCATCAGCGAAGACTCGGCAGCAGAACTGCCCGGCCTGCCCGACGCTCGGGCGGGGTTCGCGCCGCCCTCACCCCTCGGTGCCGTCACCATCGAGACCGGCGACGAGGGCACATGGAACGCGGAGGTGAGCGCGGCCGTCTCGCGCATTGTGCGCGGAGAACTCGAGAAGGTGGTGCTTGCGCGAGCGGTGGAAGCGCGCGCCGAACACCCCGTGGATGTCCGCACCTTGCTGACGAGCCTCGCGGCCGAGTACCCCACGTGTTGGGCGTTCCACGTTGATGGGCTGGTTGGCGCCACCCCGGAGCTGCTGGTGCGCGTGGACCATGGCCTCGTGGCCTCCCGCGTGCTCGCAGGAACCATCCGCATGACAGGCGACGACATGGGCGACCTCGCGCGCGCGGGCGCGCTCGCGCGTTCCAGCAAGGACCGCGAGGAACACGAGTACGCGGTGCGCTCCGTGACGCAAGTGCTCGCAGACCATTGCGGTTCCGTCAACGTTCCAGACGAGCCCTCGGTACTTCACCTGCCGAACGTGATGCACCTCGCCACGGACGTGACGGGCGTGCTTTCCCACAACGTTTCCGCGCTCGAACTCGTGAGAGAGCTGCACCCCAGCGCGGCCGTGTGCGGCACGCCAACGCTCGCCGCCGCGCGCGTCATCGACGAACTTGAGGGACTTGATCGCGGACGGTATGCGGGTCCGGTTGGCTGGATCGATGCGGCGGGTGATGGCGAGTGGTGCATCGGCCTGCGCTCTGCGGAAATCTCCCGGAACGACCCCCGTCGGCTGCGCCTCTTCGCGGGCTGCGGGATTGTGGCTGCCTCGGACCCCGAGGACGAGTGGGCGGAGTCTGAGGCAAAGCTGGAGCCGATGCGACGGGCGCTGGGACTGTCCTAATAGGCGGCGGTCACCGCGTCACCGTGACCACAGCCACGCCGCGAGCCTCTACGTCAGTGAGCGGGAACGACTCCGTGAACTCGCCGGTACTCGGCACCCACAGCCCAACCGCCTTGCCAAAGGTGCTGACGCCGCCGTAGGCGTCTGACTCCGTCTGAACGAGGAGCCCCTCGCCCATTGCCGCCAAGCCCGCCGCCGGTGCACCGCCAATTTGTGACGCGGGCCCAGCCACATTCGCGAGCACCGGATCGCCCTCCGTTGAGTACTGATTGACGTAGAGCTCTCCGCCCACCACGAGCGGCTCCTGGAGCGGCGCAAGGCCAAGCGACTCCGCCTCCACCACCTTTCCAGTAGCGGGATCGAGCGTCACAAAATACGACTCCAGTTGACCGGCCGTGCACGTGGCAAGCACGTGGTCCTCAAAGCGCGCGTCCGCACCAATGCACGCCTTGTACTCGGAAACCGCGAGCGCCTTGCCCGTCTGTGGGTCAATGACTACGGCGCCGCCCACTGGCGCGGTGTCGCACCACTGCGTGAGGTCAAGGGCATCGACCTCGAACGTGCACGGGTCCGCCACCGACGCCTCGCCAGAGTCGAGGTCCAAGATGGCTATACGAGTGGCAACATCCGGGACGCTGCTCGACAACTCAAAAACCGCGCGGTCCAAATCCGGGGCTATCTCCACGAACGTGACCGCTGGCCACCCGTCAATGCTCGAGCCCAAGGCGTCAGTGAGATTGTCGTAGGAAAGACGTGCCTGCAACTTCCCCGTCCCGTCCACCACCGCCACGCTGTAGCGCGGCGCGTACAGCCCGGGGTTGGGCAGTTCCTCCCACAGAGTGAGCACAACGTCGTCGGCACCCACCGCCGCCAACGCATCGATCGCCTGCTTCCCTCCCGCTGGCATCGCAGTCTCGCGTGCACTTCCTGCACCAAGCAAGCCATACGTCACCGCCGCGAGCGCCACCCCGGCCGCAACGCAACCGGCGGCCGCGAGCACTCCCCGGCCACGGCGTCGGCTCCTCACGGCGGCTGTTGCCTCGGCGAGCCCCACGCTGGCGTCACGCGCAGCTTCCCACTCGCGAGCGCGCTCGGCGGCGCGGTCTTTCAACGCGGTCTGGAATGGCGAACTCATGATTGGCCCCCCTTGCTGTGGGCGGGTTTGATGTGGCCCGTCACGGGTATCGCTGGCTCGTCATCCGGATCCGGGAGCATGAACTTGGCGCCGTAGGTGGCGGCGAGTTGCGCTTGTGCCTCGTGCAGGTACCGCTTTACGGTGCCTGGTGCGAGTCCCATGCGATCCGCGACCTGCGGGACCGTGAGGTCGTCCACGTAGCGCAACACAATGGCCGCACGTAGCTGACCACTCAAGTCCGCGAGCGCACGGTCCAGGTCGCCGGACGGCTGGGATGTTTCCGCCTGGCCCAACACGGCAAGGCGGGGTGCGGCGGCGCGAAAGCGCTCATCGCGTCGCACCCTGTCGATGAACACGGACATGATGGCGAGCCGCACGTACGCGTCCGCCTTGTTGACGTGCGTAAAGGCTCGCCCGCGGGAGAACGCCTTGATAATCGCGTCTTGCACAACGTCCTCGGCGGAAGCGACGTCACCCGTCAGCAGCGAGGCATAGCCAACGAGCGCGGCGCGACGCGTCCGCATGAGCTCTTCGAGCACGGCCGGCCACGCGCCCACGCCTCACCCCTCTCACGATCGCATCTGCGGAACTAACGACCGGAAGGCCCACTTTCGTTGTGCCCGGCCACAATTGCCTCCACCACCTCAATAGCGCGTGGCTTGCGTCGCAGCGCCATGCGCAGCTCCGCTACGGATTCAGCGCGCGAGTAGCCCGCCCCGTACGCGGCACACAGCGGCGCAATCTGCACGTCATGCGGCGTTGTGAAGACCCGTTTGAGGTGGGCTTGGGCCGCCTCGGAATGCTCCAGGGACGAGAAGATGGTGCCGCCGCCGTCATTGACCACCACGATGCGCACGTGGGGCCGCTCCTCGAGCGGTCCCACGAGCAGGCCGCCAACGTCGTGCAGGAACGTGACATCCCCCATGAGCGCCTCAACGGGCCGTCGCGCGCCGAGCGCAACCCCCACGGCAGTGGAGACGGTCCCGTCGATGCCGGAGAGCCCGCGGTTGGCGAGAAGCTGTGGTGCGCGGCCAACGGGCCACGAGGGAGCCACACGGTCGATAGCGCGGATGGGGCCGCTTGAGCCAACCACCGCGAGCCCGTCCGCCCCCAGCGCGGTGAGCCACTGCGCGGCGACCGTGTGCGCGTTCCATTCGTTGGCAACCGTGTTGCCCTGCGCCAGCTCGAGCCACAGCGCCACCCATCCTTGGTCCGGAGCTTCCTGGGGCCGGTCCAGCCAAGCGCGCGGGACGCGCGCGTGCACTTGGGCGGCATGCTGCGGCGCCTCTCGCCAGCGCGCGCCATGGGCCGCCACATACAACAACGATGCCGAGCTGATGAGGTCTTGAATCCCGCGCGTGAGTGTGGGTCGCCCAATGACCACCACGAGTTCCGCGGATTCCGCGAGCGCGCGCCCCTTGGAGGCCGCCAGGACGCTCACGTATTCCGCCACGCAGTTGTCGCCCGTGCGCGCACCCGAGGTTGGCTCAGCGAAGAGCGGCCAGCCGTGGGCCTCGGCCACGATGCGCGCGGCATCCCCGGCGCCGTCGCCAGCCACCACCACGCCGCGCGCCACATTGGGCAACGGCTCACCAAACACGTCTGCCGCGAGTCCCACCGCGATGGACCCCGAGAACAGCGGCTCCACGCGCGGCGCGTCGGGCCACGGCCCGCCGTCCGGCCCCAGCGGCTCGCGGAACTCCACATTCAGATGCACGGGACCGGGCGCCGACTGCGCCTCTTCGCTCGACGCGTCACCAGTTGACAGCGCGGCCGCCCTCGATGCCAGGCGCGTTGCGCGCCCTGGCGGTTCGTCGTGGGCGGCCGCCGCGATATCGGCAGACCAACGCACAAAGGTGCCAAAAATCCCCACTTGGTCGGTGGCCTGGTTGGCGCCAACTCCGCGCAACTCGCGCGGACGGTCCGCCGTGATGAAGATGAGTGGCACGCCAGCGTGGTGCGCCTCCATCACCGCGGGCATGAGGTTGCCAACAGCGGTACCTGAAGTGGTCAGTACGGCCACCGGCCGGGGCGTGCCAACCGCTGCCAGTCCGCGCGCGATGCCAAGTGCCAAAAACGCCGCCGAGCGCTCGTCAATCCTCACGTGCAAGGTCACCTTTGGCGCACCATCGGCACCCGACGCTGCCTCGACTATCGCGTGCGCCACCGGTCCGGAGCGCGAGCCCGGGCACAGCACAAAATCCTCCACGCCGTGCACGGCCAATGCGGCGACCAGTTCGCGAGCGAACGCTGCCGCCGGTTGGCTCATACGGTCACGTCCAATGTGCGGGCACGCAGCACGCCGTCAATAGGTACTAGCGGCTCGCTCACGGTGTCCGTGGCGAGTAGCAGGCTCGTGCCGAGCCCGCATGCGTAGGGAAGTTCGGGCAAGGCGCGCGCTAGTGCGAGGCCCGCGGCAAGGCCAACGGAGGATTCCATCGCACTCGACACCACCACTGGCAGCCCCGAGCGCTCGGCAATGTTGAGGCATGCCCTGACGCCACCCAGCGGAGCCACCTTGAGCACAATGATGTCGGCGGCATCCGCGGCCACCACGGCGTCCGCGTCGCCAGGCAGGCGCACCGACTCGTCTGCGGCAACGGGGGTATCGACTCGCCTGCGCAATGCCGCGAGATCGTGCACCGTGGCGCATGGCTGCTCCACATACTCGAGCCCCTCGAGCCCACCGCGCCTGGCAGCCAACTCCAGTTCGGTCAGGGCCCGCACGGCATCGTCCACGTCCCACGCCCCGTTTGCGTCAACGCGAATCTTGCCGCCGGGGCCAAGCGCACCGGCCACAGCCTCAACGCGCGCCGCATCTTGGAGGGTGGAGCCGTAGCCGCCCACCTTCACCTTTGCCGTGCGGCAACCGGAGTCGATGGTCATCTGCGCGGCCTGTGCGGGAGGGATCTCCGGGATGATCACGTTGACGGCAACCTCATCGCGCACGGGGTCCGGCCACTCGCCCCTTGCGGCCTCCATCGCGGCCGCCCACCAGCGCGATGCCCTGCGCGGCGTGTAGTCCGCAAAGGGCGAGTATTCGCCCCAGTGGTCCACGCCGTTGGCCCCACGTGTGTGAAGAAGCACGCCAGAACGTTGCGTCACACCGCGGAATTGCGTGTGGAGCTCCACGCTGAACGGCCGGAAGTCCATACGCATAACCTATCCGTTGGGCGAGGGTCGATAGGCTCGCCTTATGAGCGACGTCCCCACGCAGGTCAGTGACCTGATGGATCCCACCCAGTGGCGGGCAATTGATGGATACCCCAACGCTGACGTCACGTACCACCGTTGGGTTACGCGATCTGGGGGTGAGGAACGCGACCTTCCGGCGGTGCGGATTGCCTTCAATCGCCCAGAAGTGCGCAACGCCTTCCGGCCGCAGACGGTGGACGAGTTGTATAGGGCACTCGACCACGCGCGCCAGAGCGCTGACGTGGCCGCGATCATCATCACTGGGAACGGCCCCGCTGCCGACGGCGTGCACGCGTTCTGCTCCGGCGGTGACCAGCGGATTCGTGGCCGGGACGGGTACCTCTACGAAGGTTCGGCTGCCGAGCCGCCCGCGCACGGGGGAAGACTCCACATCTTGGAAGTGCAGCGCCTCATGCGCACGTCGCCAAAGGTGACGATCGCGGCCGTCAACGGCTGGGCGGCCGGCGGGGGGCACTCGCTGCACGTGGTTGCGGACCTGTCCTTGGCGAGCAAAGAGCACGCGAGGTTTAAGCAGACTGATGCCAACGTCGGCTCTTTCGACGCGGGCTATGGCAGCGCACTGCTCGCGCGCCAGGTTGGCGACAAGCGCGCACGGGAGATTTTCTTCTTGGCTCGCGAGTACTCAGCCGAGGACGCCGAGCGCTGGGGCGCGGTCAACGAGGCCGTGCCGCACGCGTCGCTCGAGGCCCGCGCGCTGGAGTACGCCGCGCTCATTGCCACCAAGTCCCCGCAGGCAATCCGCATGCTCAAGTTTGGGTTCAACTTGGCGGACGATGGCCTGGCCGGGCAGCAAGTGTTTGCGGGCGAGGCCACGCGGCTCGCGTACATGACGGAAGAGGCGCAAGAGGGGCGCGATGCGTTCCTCGAGCGGCGCGATCCAGACTGGACGGCGTTCCCCTACGCGTTCTAAGCGCGCTACTTGAAGGTCACCTTGGTGCTGAACTCACCGTTCGTGGGCACCAGTTCCCACCACGACTGACCTGGCGCCAGCACCACTTCCACGCCATCCGCGTCCTTGACAACGAACGGCTTGAACTGGCTCTTCTTTGACCACGTCACGGGAATGTACTTGCCGCCCGTGGCGACAAAGCCCTTGCCCGTTTTGCCCGCCACGAGCGTCTCCGGCACCGACATGCCAACCGGTGTGGCGCCCGTCTCGCGCACGGTCACATACAGAATCACGATGTTGGTTGCCGACAGCTGCTTGCCGCTCGCCGTCTTGTGCGGCGCGGAACCCTCGTAGCGCATCCACAGCGACGTGTCAGCTTTCCAATCCCAGTGCGGGTGCGAGTACGGCGAGAACTTCAAGTCGATGGTCTTCACGTCTTTGCCCGCGATTGCGGCGGTGGCGCCGCTTGCGGGATACGCGAAGTCCCACTGGGTGGCAGGAGCAGTGGCGCCTTTGGACTGCTTCTGGAAGTCAGCGAGATGACCGTGCAGGTTGTGCGGCGAACTCTTGTCATGCGTGCGGAAGAAGCCATAGGAGCCCACGTCTTGCGCAATGAGCGTGATGCCTGAGCTCGCAGCTTGCGTGATGAACCGTCGCTGTGCGCCAGAGAAGACCAACGGCCCCTCGAACTGGCCCATGATGTTGCGATCCATAGGCCGCATGGACCGGATGGGGCCGATGTCATCCGGGTAGTTGCTTTGGAACAGCGCAACGAGACGAGAGATCCCGTACTCCACGTTTTCCTCGAACACCACGTCTGCGAACTCCAGATTGGTCTGCGGCCGCGCGGCTTCGGTGTTCTCGATCTTCACGGAAATGACGGGCCGGGTGAGTTCCTTTTCTGACGCAGCGGTGGCGTCGAGGCCCGTGAGCGGAAACACTACGGCCGGCTTGGGATCGGTTGGCGGGGTAGGCGCTGGCTCGCGCGTCACTGCGGGCGCGGATGCCTGCACCGTCGTGTTGGGCTCCACGATGTCTGCGGGGGCGCATGCCCCCAAAATGAGTACAACTGCGGTCATTAGCGTTGTCGCACCCACCGCGCGCAGCCTCATCATGTGGCGCAGTCTACGTGGCGCCCTACGCTTGACCCATGCAGCACGCCCGCCTTGCCGAGAATCCGCGGGCGGCCATCGCCGCGGTACTTTCCCACGACGTGCCGGGCATCGCGGTTGAAACTTCCGGCTCGGCTGGCACGCCTCGCGAAGTGCTCATTGGGCCACACGCGCTGCTTGCCTCCGCGCGTGCCACCACCTCTCGTTTGGGTGGCCCGGGGGCGTGGCTGCTCGCAGTCCCCGCCTCACGAATCGGTGGCGGACTGGTCATTGCCAGGGCGAGCCTTGACCGCATGCCGCTCGTGGAGATTCGCGGAGGCCACTTCAGTGCGGAGAGCTTCGCGGCCGCGGCTACGGACTTGGCAAGGGCCCACGGAGGGCGCCGGTACACCTCGCTGGTGCCCACGCAAGTGGTGCGGCTCGCCGCGAGCGATGAGGGGCGTGCGGCTCTCGCGACTTTTGACGCGGTGCTCGTTGGCGGCGCGGCTCTGCCGGATCTTGGCGTGGACGCAAACCTCATCTCCACGTACGGCGCCACCGAGACGTGCGGGGGCTGCGTCTACAACGGTATTCCACTCGAGGGGGTCGAGGTAGACGTGGACGTCCATGGCCGAGCGCGCATTGCGGGCGCCACCCTCGCGGACGGCTACGCGGATGGCGACCACTCCCTCTTCATCACCGAGGGCGATGGCAAGCGCTGGTTCCTCACGCCTGACTCGGGCACGTGGGACGGCGAGCGCCTCACCATCGCGGGGCGCATCGACGACGTCATCATCACGGGCGGCCTCAAGGCGCACCCGGCGCGCGTCGAGAGTGCGCTCGAGGCCCTTCCCAACATCGCGGAGGCAGGGGTGGCCGGCATTCCCGATCCCGAGTGGGGCCAAAAGGTGACGGCTTGGGTGGTGCCAGCTGGAGCGTCGGGCAACCTGCCCAACTTGGGCCACGTGCGGGCCGCGCTCGCCGCGCGCCTGGAACCGCACGAACTTCCACGCGAACTGAGCGTGATCGCGCACCTGCCGCGCACCCCGGGTGGCAAGATTGACCGACGCGCGCTGCGAGCGCTCGCGCGGGGCGAGGAGTAAATACGTGGCAACGTCGATCGACGAATGGGTAGCGGGCGCACGCCCACGAACGCTGTGGACCGCGATCACCCCCGTGCTGGTGGGAACCGCCGCGGCGAACGCAGTTGGCAGCTCGGACTTCCTGCTATCGGTGCTTGCGCTGGGCGTGAGCCTCGCGCTCCAGGTGGGTGTGAACTTTGCCAACGACTACTCCGACGGCGTGCGTGGCACCGATGTTGACCGCATAGGGCCGGACCGGCTCGTGGCCACAGGCAGGGCCACACCGTCTGCCGTGAAGACGGCGGCGTTTGGAAGTTTTGCGGTGGCTGCTGTGCTGGGCCTCATCCTGGTGGCGCTCAGTGGGTTCTGGTGGCTGCTTGGCGTTGGCATCGTGGCGATAGTGGCGGCCTGGTACTACACGGGCTCCGCCAAGCCCTACGGCTATGCGGGGTGGGGCGAGGTCAGCGTCTTCATCTTCTTTGGCCCCGTCGCCACGCTTGGCACCATGTACACCCAGGCCGGCACGGTGACATGGTGGGCGGTACTCGCGTCCATTTCGCTGGGGCTGTTCGCCGTGGCGATGCTGCTGGTCAACAACATTCGGGACATCGAGACCGACGCTGCCGCAGGGAAGCGCACGCTCGCGGTGCGGGTGGGCGACTTCCGCGCACGCCAGTTGTACTCGGCGGCCATCACCATGCCGCTGCTGATCTCGGTATTCATCGCATTCGAGCAGCCGTGGGTGCTCATCACCCTGTTGCTGATTCTGCCGTCACTGCTGCTCGTGATGGGGATGCGCCTGCGGGTGGGCTCCACGCTCGCGCCCATGTTCCTTGGGACCAGCGCGCTGGGCTTCTTCTACGGCGTGCTGCTCGCGGTGGGCATAGCGCTCTAGGCGCCCTGCCCCGCCCGGTCGCCGGGCTCGTCGCGGTCCGGCGTGGATGTGAAAGCGCCGCCAATCTCCGCGTCTTCCTCGGCGTCGGCCTCACGAATGGACTTCTCCGAACGCGTCATCCACGCATCCATCTGCGCGGCGGCATCACGGCGCATGCCCGGCAACGCCAAGTAGCTCACGAGCCAGCCCAGGATGAACGCGGCGAGCAGCGCTATCAGGTCTTGCCACTTGACCGCCCACCACAAAATTGCGGCGATTGCCAGGAATATCCCTAGCCGCGCAGCCCAGTACGTCACAACTCTCATAGGCACGAGCCTAACCGCCGATACAGTGTGCCCATGAGGTACCTACTGCTCTTGCTGGCTTACGCGGGGTTGGTCTCGTACTGCCTCACCGATCTTTCCAACCACGCGGAGCGCGAGCCGTTCGGAATGCACCGAGCGCTGTGGGTCATTTTCATCGTGTTCGTGCCGTACGTTGGCGCGATCTTCTGGCTCGTGGCGCGCTCACGCGGCCGACGCTCGGGCGGGTCACGCGCACTTGGCCCCGATGACGATCCCGACTACTTGCGCTACCTGCGTGACCAGAAGCGAGACCAGGGCGGCAAGTAGCGGCCCGACGCTGTGGCGAGTCGACCTAGGACGTTGGACTTAGAACGCTTGAGTCAGAGTGTCAGCGAGGTACGTCGATGAGCTTCAGTTCAGCGGAGGCAACAGCGGGCGTGGCGGATAGTTCGCCGCACGGTCGACGAGCAAGGCTCACGTTGTTATCGATGCGTTTCGTCCACTCACGACAGAGCGACGAATCCGTCGACTCCAAGGCCAAACATTGCGAAGCCTGCAAATATCACCAGATCGGTCGAAAAGTGAGCCACAACAGCAGATGCAAATCCCCAGCGCCATCTCATAATCGAAATCAGCAATGAAAATGCACCCGCCAGCAACATTCCGGTTAGACCACCCGGTATTCCGTGCAGGTGCGCGATACTGAACGAAAGCGTCTGTATTGCCATCAGCGCGGGCCGCGCAAGTGCGACATTCGAGCTCCACCACGCCCGTCTCCAAAGCAACTCCTCTCCGACTGAGTTGAAGCCCGCTACGACTAAAACGCCCAGAACGATGATGCCCGGACGCAAATAGGGGGCCGGTAGCAGCAACTCCGTGCCCGTCCAATGCGGAGCAACCGTGGCGATAGTGACCACGCCGCTCACAAGGCCGAAGGTCAACGCAACGAGCGTCCTTCGCCGCGAGAGGTGGCGGCGGACGCCGCGTGAATGCGATCTCGACAAAAGCGCCCAAATAGCCCACGCGCCGAACGCAGGTAGCGGCCATGGGGTAAACGCGCCAAGAACACCAAGTGCGAGGACACTCGGGCCGACGTTTCGCCCGCCGCACAACGCGAGCAGGGCGCTCGCGATAAAACGCACAGCGAGCGGAATATCGAGCGCGACGAGCAAGCTGCCGCCGACGATCGAGAACCCAGGTCGCCAAACCCCATGAAATGCTGGACCCTTCAAGAAGGTCACTATTCGCGTCTCTCCAGACCACCCAGCCGACCGAGAGCGACCTCAAGACCGTCGCGGGCTTCCCAGAAAAGTTCGCCGTCCGGATTAGTGGCCGCGAATAGGGGGATTGCCTTGCCCTCCCGATCCATCACGACTGGCCACTCACGCCGCGTTGCGCCAATCACGTCGTCTTGCACCTCGCCTATCGTTTGCACAAGGCTTGATGGGGAGGAGTCGGAGACAAAGAAGAAGTGGCCCCCAAATCTAACGAGCAGGCCGCTCTGGTCGAACCCCATCGCATCCCTCGGAGAAATTGGGGCACCGTAGCCACAAGAATTTCGGAAATCGAATACCCCAAATTCAATGTCTACGTCCGCGTCGCGAACGGTCGCCAGATCCTCGGAGAGTCGCTCAACGAAATCACCAAGATGTGCCTGCTGCAAAGTGTATTCTCGTCCTTCTTCATCACCACGCGCAAAGCATGAGGTCACGCCAAGCGACACTGTATATTGTAGACCAGGGCTAGGTCCTTGCCCTTATAAACATTTCCAGAAACCAGGACGAGCTGACCCGAATGCCCGAGAATGTTCGTTCTGTTAATGGAGCCATGAGGTGCGTAGGTCTGATTCTTCTTTTCGTCCACCTTGACGCTGTTCACATATACTTTGACGTTGTACGCCGTGCCCACGTACGCTGGTTTCGGGTATATTCCCCACTGCACCGCCTGGCCCACGCCGCTCTGCTGGATTGTGAAACTCCCGTATGTCGACGGGATAGTGTAATACGGCGAGCAAGATTTTATGGGTGCTGAAACTTCGACAGAAGCGCATCCAGTCAAAAGTGCTAGGACCAGCGCAAATCCAACAAACCTAACTTTGTTTCTTCGCATAACTCCCCCTGCGTAGTTTGGGCTTGCCCCCGAGGCAGACCTCATTGTGACTGTAGTCCAAGCCCCCGGCTGCGACAAGGGACAGCATCTAGAATCTGCCCACTGGCGCCGTTGCTTCGGGGTGGGATGCATTTCGTGTCCTTCACATCACAGGGCGGCGATGGAGTCTTTGGAGTGGGACGCTGAACCAACCCTGGTAACACGGGGCCTCAGGCGGCATGAGAACTCCGGAAAGCCGGCTCGACTATCTATCCGATGTACAGCTCCCGCATGACCCGCTCACCAACCACGTTGACGTCAAACGTCTCCACGAGCACCTGCTGCTCTGCGTGAATCTCCGCTCGCAGGGCGGCATCCGTCAGAAGCCGTTCCAGGATCGCAGCAAACGCGGACGTGTCTTTGGCGTCCACCGATACCTCGGCCCGGTCGCCAATCACTGCGAGGTAGCCGGGATTGGCCCCGGCGAGCACCACGCCAGCCCCCGCTGCCATCGCCTCAATCAGCACAATCCCAAAGCTCTCGCCGCCAAGCGCCGGGAACACGGCAACGTCGCAGTCGGCCAAGAACTGGGGCTTGTCCTCCTCCGTCACGAAGCCAGCAAAGGTCACCAGTTCACCAAGGCCGTGCTCGTCAACGGCCTTCTGGACGTCCTCCAGCAGCGGTCCACGGCCGCCAATGCGCACGTCGAGCGCGTCGAGCAGCTCCCCTGGCAGCAGCGCCAATGCCGCGAGCAGTTCGAGCACTCCCTTGCGCTCAACGAGCCGCCCAAGGAAGCCAACAACCAGCTTGTCGCCAGCCGCGCGCGGAGGCCGCGGAACGCGCACGGCCGCACGGAACGCAGCAACGTCCACGGCGGCGGGCAGCACCATGCTCTCGATCCCCATCGACTCCCGCGCAAATTCGGCTGCGGGCGCCGTCAGCGCCGCGAAGGCATCGAACTTGCGCAGGTTGCGGCGCAGCAGCAGCCCAAGCCCCCTCGTCGCCACGGCGCTTACTCGACTGTCCGGCAGGATCACGAAGGTTGCCACAATGCGCACTGACCTCGCCTGCAGCTTGCGCGCCTCCTCCACCACGCGGCCCGCAAAGAACGGCGAGTGCGGGGTCTGCACGTGGATCACGTCGAACATCTCGCGCTCAAGCAGTTCCCTAATCGCGCGCCGCGACGCCGGCAGCGGCGTCTTAAGCGAGTTCCCGTTGAAGGACACCGCGGCGTTGCGCGCAAGCGAGTGGACATGCGGGTCGGTGGACTCGGAGACGGAGCAGATGATATGAACTTCATGCCCAACGCGAGTCAAATAGGACTCGAGCGAGCGGACGTACTGTTGCACGCCGTCGGGCCTATCAATGCTGTCATCCAGCACCAGCGCAACCTTCAACGCTACTTACCCTGCGCGTAGGTGTGGAGGCCCTGGAACACAAAGTTGACGAGCGTGAAGTTCACCAGCAGCGCGCCAAAGCCCACCAGCGCCAAGTACGCGGATTTGCGCCCCGCCCAGCCTTGCGTGGTGCGCGCGTGCAGATACGCGGCGTAGAACACCCAGATGATGAAGCTCCACACTTCCTTGGGATCCCAGCCCCAGTAGCGGCCCCACGCGTGCTCGGCCCAGATGGCGCCCGCCATGACCGTGAAGGTCCAAAGCACAAAGCCCACGGCGATGAGGCGGAACGCGAGCGCCTCCAAGACGTCCGGGCGCGGAACGGCCTCCATGAACTTGAGCCCGCGGCCCCGCGCCCAAGCCGTTCGAGGAGTTCCGGAGTCGCGGTAGTCCTTGATGAGTTGCAGGGCCGTGACGATGAACGCCACCGCAAAGATGCCCGAGCAGATGGTCGCGATCGACACGTGGATGATGAGCCACATCGACTGCAGCGCGGGCGGCAGTGACTCCGCGGCGCCGTACAGGACCGTGAGCCCCAAGCCCATCGCGATGGTCGCCATCCCTGTGACGCCAGCGCCAAGGAACGTGACGTCTCGCTTGCGCTGCACCAACAGGAACACGCCAACCGCTACGAACGAGCCACTGATCGCGTACTCGTACATGTCCGACCACGGCACGTGTCCCGCCTCAATGCCACGCGCGAGCACGCCAATGCCGTTGAGGATGAAGCCAACCAGGGTGGCCGAGCGGGCAATGCCAAGCGCCTTGGTTGCGGTACGCGACATCTTCACCACGGTGGGTGCCGGATTGGTTGACAGCGGGGTGCCCGACGCTGGCGTCGCCACCGCAACCGAACCCACCGAAGCGCCGCTCGCCTGGGCAGGCGCGGCCTCCTTCAGCTGGACGGCTCGGCGGGACTGGACCCTGGCGTCGGCTTCGCGCGCAAGCCGGATCGCGTACGCGATCATGGCCACGGCGTACAGGATCGTTGCGCCCCATAGCGCGGCAACGCTGATCGCCTGTGCGGTCATAATTCTTCCTCCTCCGGCGGCTGCGCGCCACGTGCTGCCGCCATCGCGCGTTCCAACTCCGCTGTCGCCTTGGCGAGGTCGTGGGGCTGGGTGAGCGCGGCGCCAGACAACAGCGTAACCGCCTCATCCGCGCCCCCATACGTCGCGATGATCCAGATGCGCCTGCGCGCGCCAAACAGGCTGAGCGCCAGTCCGGAAAGCGCGCAGATCGCAAAGAACAGCAGGAACGGCAGCGAGGGGTCCGCGCGAATGTCGAAGGCGGCATAGCGCGGGGTGTCGATCCACGTGAGGCTGCCAAGGCCGTTGGGCAAATCAACTGTCTCCCCGGGCGCGATAGCGAAGGCCGCTTGCTCACCATCTGCATCGTGCACGGGGCTCAAGTGCGTCTCGTCTAGCTTGTAGACGTTCTGGGGAACGCCGTTATCGAGTCCGAGGTCCCCGGTGTAGACGGTGAAGACGATGACGGGATTGGTGGGATCCGGGTGCAGCGACTGAAAGTCGGTCCCCTCGCCGATCGCCGTTGGGTAGAGCGTGGCCTTGAGGCCAATTTGATCGCCCGAGGTGACGTCGGGCACCTTCACCACCCCGGTGGACGTGTACGCCGAGTCCTTTGGGATGAACACCGTTGGACCGGCGTAGGCAACATTGCCTGCGGCGTCAGTGAACGTGAGGTCCGGCGCGTAGCCGTTTCCCTGCAAGTAGATGTTGGCGCCGTTGACGCCCAGCGGGCTGTTGACGCGGATAGTGGACTGCTCGGGATCCTTGCCGGGCCGGTTCAGCGTGACGTCGGCCGCGAAATCCTCGGGGCGGCCCGTAAGCGAGAACTGCGCGTGGAACGTGTCGAGGCGAAGCGTGAACGGTTCAAGCGAGTTCTCGTTGAAGAGGCGCCCAGAACTGAAGGTGTCGTACGCCACCACCGAATTGGTGAAGGAACGCCCCTCCACGATGATGGCCTGCCCGCGATAGATGAATGCGGCACCAAACGCCACGGAGCACAGGATGCCAACGATCGACACGTGGAACAGCAGGTTGCCAAGTTCGCGGATGTGGCCCTTCTCCGCCGCGAGCGCCAGTTGGGTCTCGCCATGCTTGGTGCGCTCGTCAACGCGATAGCGATACCCAGTGATGGCGCCCAGCCAGCCCGCGCGCGGCCGCAACTCGGCAATTGCCCGCCCGACGGCGTGGGCAGGGGCGTCGCTTGCCTCTCCTGCGGCGCGGGGCCGGTAGCGGTCAAGCCGGCTTGGCGCGGCGGCGAGTGGCGCGCGCATGGCGCGGAAGTGCGCGATGCAGCGCGGGATGATGCAGCCGATGAGCGACACGAACAGCAGCACGTAGATTGCAGTGAACCACGCCGAGCCGTAGACGTCGAGGAAGCCGGCCTTCTCCAAGAACTGCCCCAACCAGCCGTTGTCCTTGACGAACTCGGCGGCCTTTACTGCCTCGCGCGGCGACTGCGGGAGGATCGAACCCGGAATGGCACCAACGGCGAGCAAGAGCAGCAGGATGAGGGCCACGCGCATAGAGGTGACTTGGCGCCATCCCCAGCGCAGCCAGCCCCTCACTCCAAGGCGAGGCGCGGCGGCCACCGCATAGTTGTCGATCTTGACGCGGGCCATCACACCGCCACCCAGAAGCCGTTGATCCACTGCTGCAGGAGGTCAGTGAGATTGCCCCACAGTCCCGTGACGAGCAGGACGCCCAGCACTATGAGCATTGCCCCGCCAAACCGCATGAGCGCCAGGCGGTGCTTGCGCAACCACGCGAGCACGCGCGACGAGTGCTGTATCCAGAACGCGAGCGCCAAGAACGGCAGCCCCAACCCCAGGCAATACGCGATGGCGAGCACAATGCCCCGCCCTTGCGAGCCCTCGGTGAGGCTCAGCGCGAGGACTGCCGAGAGCGTCGGGCCAATGCACGGAGCCCAACCCAACCCAAAGGCAACGCCAAGGAGTGGGGCGCCCGCCAGGCCCGCGCGTGGGGAGACGTGCATGCGGCGCTCGGCTTGCAGGAACGGCACGGCACCCATGAAGGCGAGCCCCATGAGGATGACGACCACGCCGAGGATGCGGCTGATGACGCCCAGCTGCTGCTGGAATTGCGCGCCGAGCGCGGTCACGCCAATGGTGAGCAGGATGAACACTGCGGAGAATCCGGCGATGAACAGCAGAACGCCCAGGACGAGCCGTGGTCGATTGCGGCGGCTGCCAACATCCGCGCCAGCCATGCCGCTCACGTAACCCAAATAGCCGGGAACCAAAGGCACCACGCACGGCGATGCAAAGCTCACAAGGCCGGCCAGGATGGCGATGGGGATGGCGGCGAGTAGCGACCCCGTGAGGACCGTTCCGCTCACGGGGACGGTGTTCCTGTTGCGCCGGTTGTTCCCACTGCTCCGGCGTCCTCGATGAGCGACTTCAGGGTTGACTCATCCGCCTCGCCCAGGATGCGCGCGTACAACGTGCCGTCCGGACGCACCACGAGCGTGGTAGGCACGGCTGCTATGGATACCTTGCCCTGCAACTGGGCGATGGCGTGGCCGTCGCTCGCATCGATGCTGGGATATTCCACGCCAAACGTGCGGTCAAACGCCGCCACGGTTGACGCCTCGTCGTCGCGGTTGACGCCCACCACTTGGACGTCGTCGCGCGCGTCCATCTCCACGAGCAGCGGTGCCTCGGCGCGGCACGGCGGGCACGTGGCGTACCACGTGTTGATGAGCACCACTTGGCCGCGGTAGTCGCTCGTGTCGATGGGTTCCCCCGCAAACGACGTTCCCGTGACGGTGAGCTCTGTAGTGGAGTTGTCGAAGATCGTGACGGTGCCGTCGCCGCTGACGTAGCCGGGAGAGTCCGCTGCGTCACCGGGGGTGCAGCCAGCGAGCCACAGAACAATGGCGATCACCACGGCGGCAGCGAGGATGTAGCGGGCGATGGGCCTCAACTGACGTCTCCGTATCGCGGAATCTCGATGTGCGCGGCGGGCGTGGTGTAGAACATTGCGCCCACGGCGCCATCCTCGCCCACGTCAAAGCTCGTGACGGACGCAATGGCGCACTCGCGCGAACGGGGATCGTGGATGAAGCGCTTTTGCGCATACGACATCCGCGCCACCCAGATGGGGAGTTGGTGGGAGACGATGACTGTCTCGTGGTCCGGCGTGGCGGTTGCGGCGTCCCGAATCGCGGCCCACATGCGGTCGCGCTGCTGCGTGTACGGCTCGCCCCACGACGGCCGCCAAGGGTTGCGCAGGCGCCACCAATTGCGCGGGTGCATAAAGTCCTTGGCGCCACTCTGAACGGGTGTGCCTTGCCATTCGTTGGCCGCCTCGATCACGCGCTCGTCGGTGTCGATGTCCAAGCCGTACGCGGCCGCAATGGGCGCCGCCGTCTGCTGCGCCCGCAGCAAAGGTGAGGCGACAACGCGGCCAATATCGGAGCCCCCGGCGACAAAAGATTCGGCGACGGCGCGCGCCATCGCCTCGCCAGCGTCGGACAGGCGAAACTCCGGGAGGCGGCCGTACAAGATCTTGTCCGGGTTATGGACATGACCGTGACGCACCAGGTGGACCAAGGGCATGGCCCCTATTCTCTCCCGGCTACGCGAGTGCCTGGGCCAGCACCTGGGGGTCGATGCGCCAAAAGCCAACGGTGGCCCCGTCAACCGTCACCACTGGCACCTGGTCGCCGTAGCGCTCGGTGAGCTCCGCGTCCGCGTCAATGTCCACTAGTTGATAGTCAGCGCCCTGCGCTGCGCAGACGGCGGCGACCACCTCCAGGGCGTCTTCACACAAGTGGCAGCCCTCTCGCGTGTACATCGTCACACGGGCGCTCATCTGCCAAGGATACGGGCAGTGGGCCGCGTAGCCATGGGTACCATTGCCGCGTGAGCACCCCGGCGGAAGGTGACGACGCACGCCTTGGCGTCGCTGCGTTCTTTGACGTCGACAACACCATCATTCGTGGGGCGAGCTCCTTTCACATCGCCCGAAGCATGCGCAAACACGGATTCTTCACGCACCGGGACATCCTCCGGTTTGGCTTTGAACAGGCCAAATACCAGCTCTTTGGCGAGACCGATGAGCAGATGGAAGTGCTCAAACGAGACGCCGCCAAGATCATTCGCGGATGGTCTGTTGCGGAGATGGCCGCCATTGGCGAGGGCGTGTGGGACGAGGTGCTCGCCACACGCGTCTATCCCGGCACCAAGGCGTTGATCGACGATCACGTCGCGAAAGGTCACGAGGTGTGGCTCGTCACCGCCACTCCCAGCGAGGTGGGCCAGATCATCGCCTCCAAGATGGGGGCCACCGGCGCACTGGGCACTGAGGCTGAGCACAAGGATGGCTATTACACGGGTGTGCTCTTAGGCGGCTTTCTGCACGGACCGCGCAAGGTGTTGGCCATCACTGATTTGGCTGCGGCAAGGGGCATTGATTTGTCCGCCAGCTATGCATACGGCGACTCCTCGAACGACGTGCCGATGCTCAAGGCCGTGGGACATCCGTGTGCGGTCAATCCCGATTCAAAGATGAAGCGAGCGGCGCGGGCGCACGGCTGGCCCGTGAAGGAGTTCCGGAACAGGCGCAAGAGCGGCCGACGCGGGGTCGTCAAGGCGTCCATCACCGGCAGCGTGTGGGTGGTGCTCGCGGTGTTGCGCGGGATCAAGTCTGCGCTGTTGCGGCCCTTCAGGCGCTAGGGGCGTTCCGGGTGGCGCTCCTATGGGGCGCTCATGTTCGGTTCTCGACCTCGGCGCTCTCTCAAAGGGCGCTCATGTTCAGCTCTTTGTTGCGGAGCTCTCCCAAAGGGCGCTCATGTTCGGTTGCTGGTTGAGGCACAGCGTTGAGTCAACAGTGCCCCATAGGGGCGCTCGATGGCGCAAATCCGGACCTCAGCGCCCTATAGGAGCGCCGCCGCGCAAGGTTGAGGGGCAGCGCCGCCGCGCAAGGTTGAGGCGCGGCGTTGAGGGGCATGGCAAAGCCCGCGCCGAGTGGGCGCGGGCTACGCGGAAGTGTCTCTACTTCTTGTTGCGGCGCTGGTGGCGTGTCTTGCGAAGCAGCTTGCGGTGCTTCTTCTTTGACATGCGCTTGCGGCGCTTCTTGATAACGGAACCCATGGGACCAACCTTGATCTAGACAGTCAGGGGCGCCGGCTCGCGACGCACAGTGGACTATCCTACCGTGCCGGAGGCGCGGTCGTCGTCCTCGAATGCGAACCCGCCCGCAAGCTCGGCCTGCTCCATGAAAGTCTCCACAGCCTGCTGAGGCACACGGAAGGATCGGCCAAAGCGCACGGCAGGCAGTTCACCGGAATGAATCCAGCGGTACACGGTCATGCGCGACACGCGCACCAAATCCGCGACCTCCGCTACCGTGAGGAACGTGGTGCGATTAGCGCCGTTATCCGCCATGACTCAGTTTGCTCCCTCGTGAAGACTCCACCGCTGATATCGGCCGTCTTGTTGCTCCACTGTAGGGGCAGAAGTGACGGTTGTGAACCCTGTGACAAGTGCCGATAGTGATAATGGCGGCGCCCACGCACACCGGGCGCTCGGATGCCGCGTTTACCATTTGCAAGGAGGGCAATGGCCACCACCGCGTCAGTGCGCCATGCCATAGGCGAATGGGTCAACCGCACTGCACTGAGCACGCCAGCACGCCTTGCGCTCGGTGCTTTCGCCGGAGTCATCTTGGTGTTCACGATGGTGTTGCGGTTTCCCGCGATGACCACCTCCGGCGAATCGGCGAGTTTCATCGACGCGCTCTTCACCGCAACGAGTGCCGTGTGCGTCACGGGTCTGTCCACCGTGCACATCGCCACGTTCTGGTCACCACTTGGACTTGCCGTCATCGGACTGGCCATCAAAGTTGGCGGCCTTGGCATCATGACCCTCGCGTCTTTGGTTGGCCTTGCGGTCTCGCGTCGCATAGGCCTCACTCAGCGCATCCTCGCGGCGGGTGAGGCGCGCGCCACCGGTCTTGGCGACGTCAAGTCGCTGCTGGGGATCATCATCGTGGTGTCCACGGCGACCGAATTGCTTATCGCGACCATCCTCTTCCCGCGCTTCCTGACGCTCGACTATGGCTTCTGGAAGTCCGCCGGGTACGCGTTGTTCTACGGAGTCTCCTCCTTCAATAACTGCGGATTCTCCCCGGACCCCGTGGGTCTCTACCCTTACTCAAGCGACCTGTGGATGCTCGTGCCGATCGCCCTGGGCGTGGCGCTGGGCGCGCTTGGCTTCCCTGTCTATTTCAATCTGCTCAAGGCGTGGCGCACGCCCAAGCGCTGGACGCTGCATACCAAGCTCACCGTAGTCATGCTCATCGTTCTCATGTTCACCTCCGCCGGGCTGCTGCTCCTGTTCGAATGGGACAACCCCGGCACGCTTGGCAACGAAACCACGATGGCCACCATCGGAAATGTCTTCTTCCAGTCGGTGAACCAGAGATCCGGCGGTTTCTCGTCGTTCGACATCGGCCAGGCGACCCAACAGACGTGGCTGCTGGAGGACGTGCTGATGTTTATCGGTGGTGGGTCCGGCGGTACCGCTGGCGGTATTCGCATGACGACGCTCGCCGTGCTGTTGCTCGCCATCTGGGCTGAGGCACGCGGGCGCAGGGACATCGAAGCGTACGGCAAGCGCATCGGCACCGAGGTGCTGCGGCTCGCGGTATCGGTGACGCTCGTTTCGCTCTTCATCGTCCTCGTTGGCACCACAGTCTTCATGGGGGTCACGGGCATCCCGCTTGACCGATCCCTCTACGAGGTCGTATCCGCATTCGCCACGTGTGGACTGAGCACCGGCATCACCGGCGATCTCAATACGGCAGGCGACATCACGCTTATCGTGCTCATGTATGTGGGGCGCGTAGGCTCCCTCACCGTGGTGGCCGCGCTAGCGTTGAATAGGCAGCGGCGCGTAGTGCGCTACCCAGCAGAAAGGCCCTTCGTTGGCTAAGAACGAACCTGAATCTCGCGGCGTGCTGGTGGTGGGCCTCGGCCGCTTTGGCTCGGCCATCGCGGACACGCTCGACTCCATGGACGTTGAGGTACTTGGCGTTGACCGCGATCCGCGCCTCGTGGAGCGTTGGTCCAAGCGCATCCCCGTAGTGGAGGCCGACCTCACGGATCCGCACGCCCTGGAGCAGATTGGTGCGCGCGACTTTGCCGCAGCCGTGGTTGGCATCGGCAACGAGATCGAGGCGTCCGTGCTCATCACGGGCAACCTCGTTGACCTTGGGCTCACGGAGATCTGGGCAAAGGCCATCTCCGCGGAGCACGGCCGCATTTTGGAGCGCATTGGCGCCCACCACGTAGTGCTTCCAGAGTCCGACGCTGGTGTCAGGGTGGCGCACAGCGTAGGTGGGCGCATGCTCGATTACATCGAGGTGGAGGACGGCTTCACAATCGTCAAAATGCGCACGCCGCTCGAGACCCACAATTTCTCGCTCGCGAAGCTCGACTTGCCAGGCAAGTACGGCGTTCAGGTCATCGGCGTGAAAAGTCCCGGCCACGCCTTCGAGTACGCGACTCCGGAGACGGTGCTGCGGCCCGATGACTTGTTGGTAGTCGCCGGCGAGGGCGAACTGCTAGAGCGGTTCGCACAGCGTCCGTAAAGCCGGCGTCCCCAAACACAGCGTCGGCCCCCAGGGATCTCCCCAGAGGCCGACGCTGCGCAGAGTTTTGCTTAGCCAGCGCCTTAGTTGGTGAGGCTCTGGAACCAGTACAGGTACGACTCGTCGTTGCTCGTCGGTGACGCTGAGTTCGCCCTCACCACACCGTTGGACTGGGTCTGCAGATACCGACCGTTGGAGTCCTTGATGCGGTACTTGGTGCCAGAGACCTGCTCCATGATGAACCTCGAAGACGCCGAGGTGGTTGTCGAGTTTGCGTTGAGTTGGGTGGTGCTCGTGGTGATGAACTTGTTCCCGTTGCGGGCCTTAAAGAACGTGTACGAGCCAGAGGTGACCCTGGACAACTGCTCCCATACGCCGAGATTAGCTCCCGTGGCCTTCAAGTTGCCGGAGTTGTCGACACTAAGGAACTTGCCGGCAGACACCGACGACAGCGCCGTGATCTTGGAGTTCGCGATGCACCAGCTCGGCGATCCCGAAACTGAAGCGGCTCCGTCATTGCTACGCATGGTCTTGACGAACTTGTTATCCACCGAGTACAGGCACTCGGAGTGCAACTTTCGATTGCGCTTGTCGTTGGAAACTACGCCGTCGTGATGGACCAGCACCAGCCGGTACGTGCCGTCTGGCGCCTTGACCTGCTGGATCGTGGCCTGATTGGTCCACTCGCTGCTTGACCCACACATGATGATGCCTTGGTAGGTGTACGGGCCCGTTACGGTGGACGCCGTAGCATAGGCGATTGCCTCATTGCTGGTATTTGGCTCTCCGCCGGACTTGCACCTCTCGGGCACCTTGCTGGGCTTAGCAGCAAACACCAAGATGTATGGTCCCGGCATCCCTTCGTTGGGGGTGGTGGCCGCCGCGAATTCACCCTTGTGGAACAACTCGCCCCCTTCAAGGTAGGGCCGGTCGAGGGTTTGGGTCTCGGTGACCGGGAACTTCTTGGTGCACGTGCCCAACGCGTCGGTCCCAGAGTTCAGGCCGCGAATGTCAAGCCACGCCTCCTTGGGGTCCTTGAACTTTTCCACGGTGTACTGGTTTGTCATCTTCCGCAGAGACATACCGCCACATGAGGCGGCGTCGCCATCTGCCCACAAGAGGTAGTCATCGAACTCGTGGTCCCAATAGTGGTCGTCAGCGCCACCGGTGTTGGTGAACACGTCTGGGTCGCTCATGTACAGCGGATACTTGCTGCTGAACTTCTCGATTTCGCTGGACGTGGGAATGCCGAGGATCTGCTGGCTCGTGCGATCCCACGGGTGGTCCCAGATCGGGGTGCTACCAAAGCCCGTGAGGGGGCTCGTTGAATAGGTCACCCAGATACGTTGCGTGTACCGGTCCTCTGGATCAAGAAGGTCGGGTACATACATGAAGTAGTTCTGGGCTGGGCGCTCGGCGCGTCCTCCTGGCGTATAGAGGGTTCGCACGGTTGGTGCCCACAAGTGCTTGGTGCCGGTGAGAGCGCTGTTGTTGCTTCTCAGCAAACTGGACTCGTTGAGTGCGACATTCGCGCTACCCCACTTCAACCCATCGCTCGAGAAGTACACAATCGTTTGGCTCATAGGGTAGTAGTTCTCGCCCAGCTGGCCCTTGCGTAGTGGCGTTTCCGAGAGATCTCGCGACGTGACCAGGCAATATCCCTGGTTGTAGGGCGAAGCAGGGTTGACGCAAGAGAACGCCGCGGGATCCGACGAGTTGCCGGTCGAGACAAAGTCGGCGTTGCTATCGGCGAGAGCCGGCGCGGTAAGGGCGAACGTGCCGAGCGCCATTGCCGCGGCCGCCGCGACAGTCACGGCTTTATTTCGGGTAGATAAATACCTCATTGTGAGAAGACTCCTTGGGTGTGCGTTGACCGTGCCCAGCTCCAATGCAGGGCACGGCGAAACTGAACAAGAATGCGCTTGCGCCCCGGTGCGCCAGCGCGTGAGACAGCGACGCCAGCAGGCGACGCGTCAGTTGTTTTCGCGGTACTTGGGGGAGCGCCCTATTGGGCAGTGAAGTGGGTCATAGATGACTCCAGGGGTGCAGAGGTGACCGCGCCCACCGGTGGCAGACGCGAGCCTTCAGCTGTGCCAGCGACCGGGCCCCTCTGCGAGCCCTGCCGACTTCTGCGTCGGGCAGTGTTGAGTTTGTCGGCACTCGCAACAAATGTCAAGGAAGTACCCTGCGCTGTGGCTAGATCACGCCAAAGGCAAGCATGGCGTCGGCCACCTTGGTGAAGCCCGCAATATTGGCGCCAAGCACGTAGTTGCCGGGTGCGCCGTATTCCTCTGCGGTGGTGCAGCAGCGATCGTGGATGTCACGCATGATGACGTGCAGCCGCTCCTCCGTATAGGCGAAATTCCACGAGTCGCGCGATGCGTTCTGCTGCATCTCGAGGGCGCTTGTGGCCACGCCGCCAGCGTTTGCGGCCTTGCCGGGCGCAAACGCAACGTCGGCCTCCTGGAAGGCACGAACGGCATCGGGCGTGCAGGGCATGTTTGCGCCCTCCGCTACGGCCACCACGCCGTTGCGAATGAGGGTGGCGGCGTCAGCCACGGTGAGTTCATTCTGGGTTGCGCACGGCAGGGCAACGTCGCAGGGCACATCCCATACGCTGCCGCCGGCGATGAACCTCGCCTTGCCGCCACGTTCGGTCGCGTAGTCCGCGATGCGGCCTCGGCGGAGCTCCTTGATGTCCTTGATGAGGTACAGATCAATGCCGTCCTCGTCCACCACGTAACCGCTGGAATCGGACATGGCGATGACCTTGCCGTCCAGTTGGTACGCCTTTTCCGCGGCGTAGATTGCCACGTTCCCGGATCCGGAGACCACCACGGTAGATCCGGCCAGTTCGCGGTTGCGCCGCTTGAGCATCTGGTCAACGAAGAACACCGTGCCATAGCCCGTTGCCTCGGTGCGCACCTGCGAGCCGCCCCACGTGATGCCTTTACCGGTGAGCACGCCGGATTCGTAACGGTTGGTGATGCGCTTGTACTGGCCGAACAAGTACCCCAACTCGCGGCCACCCACGCCAATGTCGCCAGCCGGCACATCGGTGTATTCGCCTATGTGCCTGTAAAGCTCCGTCATGAATGACTGGCAGAAGCGCATGATCTCGGCGTCGGACCTGCCCTTGGGGTCAAAGTCGGAGCCGCCCTTGCCGCCGCCTATCGGCATGCCGGTGAGGGAGTTTTTGAAGATCTGCTCAAAGCCCAGGAATTTGACGATGCCCAAGTACACGCTGGGGTGGAAGCGCAAGCCGCCTTTGTACGGGCCCAGAGCGGAGTTGAACTCCACGCGGAAGCCGCGATTCAGCTGCACCTGACCTGCGTCGTCCACCCACGGCACGCGGAAGATGATCTGCCGCTCCGGCTCGCAGATGCGACGGATGACCTCCGCGTCCGCGTACTGCGGATGCTTCGCCACCACGGGACCGAGACTTTCGAGGACCTCGGCGACAGCTTGGTGGAACTCCGCCTCGCCTGCGTTGCGACGAACTACCTCGTCGTAGACCGGAATGAGCCGTTCGTGCAGCTGGGTCATGTGGCGGGCACCGCTTGGACAATCGTCAGCGAGCGTTCGCCAGCGGGTGCCGAGACGGTGACGGTGTCGCCAACGTACTTGCCAGCAATGGCCGCTCCCAGGGGAGACTCTGGCGAGTAGACGGCAACGTCGAGAGAATCGTCGAGGCCCAGCAAGGTGCGGGAACCAAAGATGAACTCCGAGGTGGAACCGTCGTCGTCAAACGTGACCGTCACTCGCATGCCTGGCTCCACGAGGCCGTCGTCGGGCTTGCTCGACGCCTCCGCGCGCGCAATCAGGGTGGAGAGTTCAGCGACGCGGGCGCGCTGGTCGTCATTGATGTCGCGGCCGTCGGTGAGATTGGCGAGTTCATCTCGCAGTCGCTGAAGCGCAGCGGGTGTGAGCCAAACAGGTTCAGACGACATGATGGTGCTCCTCTAAACAAAACCCCCGCCAGCGCAGGGGTATCAGAAGATGGTAGCCCAGCCACGACATCGGCCCGGATACCGTTCTTCCCCGGTTAACTGGTGGCCTCCACCCGCACCACCGAGCCAGCTGCCGCATACGGCACGGTATTCCCCTCGATAGCCACGCCGTCTACAACCAGTGACGCGCGGCCAGAGCCGGAGTTGGTTACGTGGATCTCATACGTGGCGCCACGGATGGTCCGACGCACGGTGAACTCTCCCACCTCAGCACCGATGCACGGGTCAACAATGAGGCCGTCCCAGTCGGCGCGTACGCCCAGCAGGTATTGGGAGACGGCAACAAAGTTCCACGATGCCGTGCCCGTGAGCCACGAGTTCTTGGCTTCGCCGTGACGAGACGCGTCCTTGCCCGCGATCATCTGCGCGTAGACGTAAGGCTCCAGCTTGTGCACCTCGGAGATCTCTTCGCGGTACGCGGGCGTGATCTGCTTCCAGTACTCCCAGGCGTTCTCGTTACGGCCAACGATGGTCTCCGCGATGATGACCCACGGGTTGTTGTGGCAGAAGATGCCCGCGTTCTCCTTGTAGCCGGGCGGGTACGTCGATACCTCGCCAAGCTCAACCCGGTACTCGGTGAATGCGGGGTTGAGGAGCACGATGCCGTGCGGCGTGTTGAGCCGCTCGCGCACCGAGTCCAGCGCCTGAATCGCCTTGCCGTCATCAACACCGATGCCGCCCATGATGCAGTAACCCTGGGGCTCGATCCAGATCTTGGCTTCCTCGTTCTGGTCCGAGCCAATGACGTTGCCGTAGAAGTCGTATGCGCGGCGGAACCACGCGCCGTCCCAGCCATGCTCGAGCACAACCTGGCGCATTTGCTCCACGGCGGACTCGGAGCGCTCAGCTTCGCCGTAGTCGCCAAGATGGCGAGCCATCGCGGCGTAGTCGGGGCCAATCGCGCAGAACATTCCGGCAATGAAGACAGACTCCGCGACGCCGCCCGACTGGTTCTCCGTGGTCTGGAAGGACTCGCCAGGGGTCTGGGAAAAGCAGTTGAGGTTGAGGCAGTCGTTCCAGTCCGCGCGCCCGATGAGCGGCAGTCCGTGCGGCCCCATGAACTTCAAGGGGTGATCAAAGGAGCGCTTGAGGTGATCCATGAGGCTCGTTGCGCGCGATTCGTCGTTGTCGAACGGCACGAGCTCCTTGAGGATGTCCCAGTCGCCCGTCTCCTTGATATAGGCGGCCGCACCAAGGATGAGCCACAGCGGGTCATCGTTGAATCCGGAGCCGATGGCGTTGTTCCCGCGCTTGGTGAGCGGCTGGTACTGGTGGTACGCGCTGCCGTCCTCAAACTGCGTGGAGGCAATGTCGATGATGCGCTCGCGAGCGCGCTCCGGCACCAGGTGCACAAAGCCAAGGAGGTCTTGGTTGGAGTCGCGGAAGCCCATTCCGCGGCCAATGCCCGTCTCAAAGTACGAGGCGGAACGCGACATGTTGTACGTCACCATGCACTGGTACTGGTTCCAGATGTTGACCATCCGGTCCAGCTTCTGGTCCGTGGAAGACACGGTGTAGGAGCCCAGCAGGTTGTCCCAGTACGCGTTGAGCTTGGCGAATTCCGCGTCCGTTGATTCGGTGGTGGAGAAGCGCTCAAGCAGGGCCTTCGCGCCCGCCTTGTTCACCACGCCCTTTGACTCCCACTTGGAGTCCTTGTCGTTCTCCAGGTAGCCCAGCGTGAAGACGAGGGTGCGGGATTCGCCCGGAGCGAGCGTCACGTTGACGCTGTGCGAACCAATGGGATACCAGCCCGATGCCACCGAGTTGGCTGACTTTCCGCTCGCCGGAACTGCCGCCTCAGCGAACCCGTTTTGCGCACCAAGGAAAGTGTCGCGGTCCGTGTCGAAGCCCGCGATGGGCGCGTTGACGCCGTAGACCGCGTAGTGATCGCGACGCTCGCGGTATTCGGTCTTGTGGTAGATCGCGCCGTCTTCGATCTCCACCTCGCCAATGGAGAGATTGCGCTGGTAGTTGGTCTGATCGTCTTCCGCGTTCCACAAGCACCACTCAACGAAACTGAAGAGCGTTACTGATTTCTCAGCGTCGGACGTATTGCGCAAGGTGACGCGATGGATCTCAGCGTTGATGTCAACCGGGACAAAGAACAGCGTGGAGACCTCAAGCCCGCCGCGCTCGCCCGTGATGCGCGAGTAGCCCATACCGTGGCGCGTCTCGAAGTGATCGAGGTCCTTCTTGTATGGGAAGTACGCAGGGCTCCACACGTCGCCGCCGTCGTTGATGGTGAAGATGCGGCCGCCGTCGTCAACGGGCGTGTTGTTGTAGCGGTAACGCGTGAGGCGGCGCATTTTCGCGTCGCGGTAGAAGCTGTAACCGCCCGCGGTGTGCGAGATCAGGGAGAAGAATTCTTGACTGCCCAGGTAGTTGATCCATGGGTAGGGCGTATGCGGAGTGGTGATGACGTACTCGCGCGCTTCGTCATCGAAGTGACCAAACTGCATGACATCCCTTCCTGGGGAGATGAGGGGCAACTGGGCCTAGCGTAATGCTCTCCTCGAAACGTTGCGACCGCGTGACCGAAACGTTATGCAAAACGTGGGGTCCGACGCTGTGGCCCGGAGAGCCGCTAGCTCGCGGCGGGCGTGGTGATTGAGGCGACGAATGGCTCTAGCCAACCGTCGTCGGGGATCGTGGCACCACCTTGGATGTCCACATACACCTCTATGACGCCACCCGCCGAGTCTTCAAATAGATATGAGCGCGAGAGATACGGCGAGGTGCTATTCGGTATGAGCGTAGCCAGGTCTATCCGTACACCCTTGCCTGCCCCGGGCCCATCAAACGGCTGTTCCGCGAGCAGCTTGATCTCCGACCCGTGCGTTGTGGTTTCTGTTTCACCCACGCTGTCCGCGATGGAAAGACCGTCCCTCCGGGCGTCCAGACCAATGTCCGCCATGCGCCCAACTTCCACTGTGAGTTGCTCGCCGTCATGCGCTACGGACCACCTCCCAAGATAGTCAGTCTTCTCGGGGCAGTCCCAGGGGAAAGAGTCATTGCCAGGGGTGAACTGGTACGCCCACCCCTCCTGCGCGGAAGCCTGGATGGTGTGGCAGTACGAGGACCATGTCCCCGCGGAAGGAACGGGGGCACCAGCGCGCTCCCCCGTGGTGACCGGGCCAGAAATGGTCACGGTCTTCAGCGCGTCGAGTATTGCGTGCGAATCCTCTTCATCCCCGCCCGGCACATCGATCTCCACATACATGGCATACGGCCCGTAGTAGACGTGTGCCATGTGTTCGGTACGCAGCTCGCCATCGAGTTCGCCGGAGATGCTTGCCCATATGATCACGCCGCCACTGGCGGTCTCCGCGTAGCCCGAGTCGCCTCGCGACGCACCCTTGAGATCATCGCGCCAGCCCTCCGCACTGGCCTCAGCGGCCTTCATCACATCCGTGTCAGGCGCCGCCACCCCGTGCAGGGAAACCGTCACGTACGGTCCATCGCTCTGCAAGTCGCTGTCCATGGTCCAGAAACCCGAGAGGACCGAGTCCGGCACGTGCTGAAGGTAATCATCCGTAACGTCATTCCAACCTGCTGGCAGGTCGATTGTGTAGTCGAGGAAGCTGCGCGAGGCCTCGCCTAACGCTGCCCGCTGTGAGTTGAACGTTGGCGTGGCGGATGGACCAGGTGTCTCTCGAATGATGGGGATGCATGCCGCGAGCGTTACCGCGCATAAGGCGGCTAACACCGCACCACCCGCGCTCGTCCTCGAGAACCCCGGCCACCCCGTCATGCGAGCAAGGTAGCAGTTTCGACTCGCGAGTACACGCGCTAGGTTTGGCGCATGTTGCTTTCTGATCGCGATATCCGCGCCGAACTCGACGCCGGGCGCGTGGTGCTCGAGCCCTACGACCCCAACATGATCCAGCCCTCGTCCATCGACGTGCGGCTCGACAAGTTTTTCAGGGTCTTCGACAACCACAAGTACGCGGCCATTGACCCTGCAGTAGAGCAGCCCGAGCTCACGCGCCTGGTTGACGTGGGTTCAGCGGGTCCGTTCGTGTTGCACCCTGGCGAGTTTGTGCTCGGCTCCACCTATGAATCGGTGACATTGCCCGACGACGTGGCGGCACGTCTCGAAGGCAAGTCCTCGTTGGGTCGCCTTGGGCTGCTGACGCACTCCACGGCTGGGTTCATTGACCCGGGATTTGAGGGCAACGTCACGCTTGAGTTGTCCAACACCGCCACCTTGCCCATCAACCTGTGGCCGGGAATGAAGATCGGCCAGCTGTGCTTCTTCCGGCTGTCCTCGCCCGCGGAGAACCCCTACGGCTCAACGCAATATGGATCCCGGTATCGCGGCCAGCGCGGGCCTACCGCGTCCAAGAGCTTCCAGAACTTCCAGCGCACGGACGTTTAGCCCACTGCACGCGCGGTATTCTGAGCGGACAACGACAGGGGAGCGCTTCCCGGGCAATCGGGATCAGAGCGCTGAGAGTGCGGACCAGCCGCAGACCCTCGAACCTGATCCGGCTCGCACCGGCGTAGGGAGTCGAGTCTCGTCCCCTCCTTAATAGGAGGAAAAATGCGCAACTCGCGCACCATCGCCGCGGCAGCGGCAACCATCACCACCCTTGCCCTCGCCGGCTGCAGCCAGGCCGCGACGCCAACCACCGCGTCGGGCACCCCAGCGCCCCCGGAAACCGAAGTCACCGTGGTAACCCACGACAGCTTCGCCGTGCCCGACGCTGTGGTGACCCAGTTTGAGAAGGAGACGGGGATTCACGTCACCTTCGTGGCGCCCGGCGACGCGGGGACGCTCACCAATCAACTGATACTCACCAAGGATGCGCCTCTTGGCGACGTGGCGTATGGCGTGGACAACACGTTCGCTTCGCGAGCGCTCAAGGAGGACGTATTCGCGGACTACACGTCGACCGTTCCGGCGGCGGCGGACGCCGCTAAGTTCGCCATCGACGGATCTAAGGCACTCACGGCCGTGGACTACTCGGACGTGTGCCTCAACTACGACATCGGCTACTTCAAGGACCACAAGCTGGAGGCTCCTGAAACCCTCGATGATCTCCTCAAGCCCCAATACAAGGGGCTGCTGTCCGTGAGCAATCCCGCAACCTCGAGCCCGGGGCTCGCGTTCCTGCTCGCGACGATTGGGGCCAAGGGGGACGGCTGGGAGGACTATTGGGCGGGTCTCGCGGCGAACGGCCTGCGCGTTACGGCTTCTTGGTCGGACACCTATTACACGGACTTTTCCGCTCCCAACTACGGCGGCGACTACCCACTGGTGCTGAGTTATGCCTCGTCACCGCCGTCGGAGGTCATCGACGGCACGGCCACTACTGCTGCCCTGCTGGACACGTGCTTCCGCCAGGTGGAGTACGTGGGCGTGCTCGCCGGAGCCAAGCACCCGCAGGCCGCGCAACAGGTGGTGGACTGGATGCTGAGCGACGCATTCCAGGCAGAGCTCCCAGCGAACATGTATGTCTATCCCGTTTCCTCGGCGGTAGACGTGCCTGCCGACTGGACTGAGTACGCGCCGCTGTCCCCCAACCCGTGGACGGTTGCCCCAAACGACATTGACGCCAACCGCGAGGCCTGGATCAAGGCGTGGACGGCGGTGGTGCAACCCTGACCACGCACCGCCCGGCGAGTTTGCGACCGGATCACGTTCGCCGCCACCTCGCCTGGGCGGTAGTGGTTGCCGTGCCCGCGGTGTTCCTCGCGGTCTTCTTTGCATGGCCGTTGTGGACCGTGCTCTCGCGCGGACTCGCCGGGACGGGTACGGGTGCGGCGTGGGAAGTGTTGACGAGCCCAGGCGTGCCCGCGTCCATTCGCAACACCGTGGTGCTCGCGTGTTTGGGCACCGTGGGATCCGTGGCGCTGGGCGTTCCGGCAGCGTGGGCGCTGTACCGGTTGCGCTGGCGCGGCCAAATTGCCGCGCGCGCGATTGTTGCCGTGCCGTTCGTGCTGCCAACCGTGGTGGTAGCGGCGGCGTTCGGCGCGCTCTTTGCGCGTCACGGGCTCCTGGGCTTTGCCGGCCTCGACCAGTCGGTCACCGCAATCGTGTGCGCGCTCGTTTTCTTCAACGTCTCCGTGGTTACGCGTGTTGTGGGCACGGCGTGGGCGTCCCAGGATCCGGGCGCTGGTCTCGCCGCGCGCACTCTGGGCGCCGGCCGCGGGCGCGCCTTCCGCACCGTCACCCTGCCAGCTTTGGCGCCCTCACTGGGGGCGGCGTCGGCCGTTGTCTTGCTGTTCTGTTCCACGTCGTTTGGCATTGTGCTGGTGCTGGGCGGCACGCGCGTGCGCACCGTGGAGACCGAGATCT
>Ga0164241_10000958_pt1 | contig 41228 bp, 30 predicted proteins | sample OricomyardsoilBY_FD_108780 | JGI IMG/M metagenome (GOLD analysis project Ga0164241, IMG submission 108780) | Backyard soil microbial communities from Emeryville, California, USA - Original compost - Back yard soil (BY) | ecosystem: Environmental > Terrestrial > Soil > Unclassified | place: USA... | reverse complement strand
TTCTTGGATGAGCTCGACTGGGTCGTCCCACAGATCGAGCGTTCTTACCGTCGCGCCTAGCTGACGCAACGTGGACGAAGCTCCCTCCTCACGCTCGAGCATCGGCCCGTGACCGATGACCGCTACGAAGCTCTTGGCTCGTGAATGCTCAGATTTCAGTGCCGCCAACGGTTATCCGTGAGATTTTGATGGTTGGGCAGCCCACCCCGACCGGAACGCTTTGGCCGTCTTTGCCACAGGTCCAGTTGCCGTCGGAGAGCGCTACATCGTTGCCCAGCTGAGATACCTCGCGCAGTGTTTCCGGACCGTTGCCGATAAGATTCACGCCTTTCAACGGGCTCGTCAGCTTGCCGTCTTCGATCAGGTAGCTCTCGGTGAGCGAGAAGACGAAGTCTCCGTTCGAGATGTCGACCTGACCGCCGCCGAACGTCTTGGCATAAATGCCGCGTTTTACGCTGCGAACCATCTCTTCGGGGTCATTCGGGCCGGCCAGCAGCACGGTATTGGTCATGCGCGGCATCGGCGAGGCAGCGAAGCTCTCGCGGCGCCCGTTACCGGTGGGGGTGACACCGAAGTGCTTCGAAGAGAGACGGTCTTGCATGTAGCCGCGCAGGATACCGTTCTCGATCAGCACGGAGCGCTCGGGCGTGAGCCCTTCGTCGTCGACGTTGATCGAGCCGCGGCTCTGCAGGAGCGTCGCGTCGTCGACGACGGTGCACAGCGGGCTGGCGACGACGTTGCCGATTTGGTCGGTGTAGTTGCTGGTCTTTTTGCGGTTGAAGTCGGCCTCGAGCCCGTGACCGACGGCCTCGTGCAGCAGGATGCCGCTGTCGCCGGGCGCGAGCACGACCTCCATTTGCCCCGCCGGGGCAGGCCTGGCGTCGAGCAAAATCAGCGCTTGTTGGGCCGCGATCCGCGCGTGATCTTCCGGCGTTTTACCGGCGAAGTAGCTGAGCGTCATGCGGCCGCCCCCGCCGCTGCGCCCGGACTCGCGCTTGCCGCCGTGCTGGGCGACAGCGTTGATGCCGAACCGCAGCATCGGTTGAAAGTCGCGCACGAAGCGGCCGTCACTCGTCGCGATCAGGATCTCGCGCACCTCTTCGGAGAAGGACGCGGACGCCTTGATGATGCGTGAATCGAAGGCCAGCACCGCATTGCTGGCGCGCTCGAGCAGGTCGCGCTTCTGTGCGCCCGGTACGTCGAGCGTCGTTTGTTCGAGCCGGTAGCGGTCGGCCACGTCGCGGCGCTCGAGCCGGACCGGCTCGATGCTCTTTCCGCCGTCGGCGATGCGCGCGGCCGTCTCGGCGGCGCGCTTCATCGCGTCGAACTCCATGTCCTCGACGTAGGCGTAGCCGGTGGCGTCGCCCTTCTGGACCCGAACGCCAAGCCCCAGGCTGACGTCGCGCGATGCGCTCCGCAGGATGCCTTCTTCGAAGCTGAGCCCGCCGCCGGCGCGGTATTCGAAGAACAGGTCGGCGTAGTCTCCACCCTTGGAGAGGGCGACGGAGAGCAGCCGGCTGCACAGAGCTTCGTCGATAGCCACGGGACCGCCAGCCGCGAAAGGCGCCCGGTAAGCGCCGACCGTGACGGCGGGAGTTACATCGGATTGCACCAACACAGCATTGTACCCCTCGCCTCATCAATCAAGGGGGGGCGGAGGCGCGCCAGGCTTTCCGCCGCGATCGGCGGCGGCTACGCGCGTTGGTAGTCGAAGCCGGAGCGGCCAAGCTCCGCCTCGACAGCAGCGATGTGCTCGGGGCCGTAAGTCTCGATCACGAGCTCGACGCGCGTCTTGCCGAGCTCGACGCCGGAAAATTCACGATCATGCTCGATCGTGACGATGTTGGCCCGGGCTCGGGCGACGGCGCCGGTGATCTCGTGCAGGGTGCCGGCGACGTCGCGAGCCGTGATCCACAGCCGACACAGCCGCCCGCTCTTCACGAGGCCGCGCTGAATCACGCGCGCGGTCAAGTTGACGTCGATGTTACCGCCCGAGATCACGATCACGACGCGTTGCCCACCGAGCCCCAGATCCCGGTGCAGCAGCGCGGCCAGGCCCACCGCGCCGGCGCCCTCGGCCACCATGCGCTCTCGCTCCAGCAGCAGCAGAATGGCTTCCGCGATCTCTTCTTCGTCGACGAGCACGATCTCGTCGACCAGCGCTCGCACCACTTGCTGGGCGAGCTGACCGACGCGGCGCACCGCGATGCCGTCGGCGATCGTCTTGCCGCCGGGCAGGTCGAGCGCGGGTCGCGAGGGGGCGTTCTCCGATTCGAGAGCGCGCCGCATGCCGGGAAAGGTGCGAGACTCGACGCCAATGATCCGGACGTGGGGCAGCTTGTCGCGCAGCACCGTCGCGATGCCGGCGATCAGCCCACCGCCCCCGACGGGGACGAGCACGGCGTCGAACGCGGGTAGCTGCTCCAAGAGCTCGAGCGCGATCGTGCCCTGACCGGCCATCACCTCGAGGTCGTCGAAGGGGTGCACGTAAACCGCGCTGCTCTCCCGAGCGAGCTCGACGGCTCGTTCCGCCGCGGCGTCGTAGCCGGAGCCATGGATGATCACGCGCGCGCCGTGGCTTTCGGTGGCCTGGACCTTTACGAGCGGAGTCCCCTCCGGCATCACCACTGTCGCGAGCACGCCCAAGCGTGAGGCGTGGAGCGCCACCGCCTGGGCGTGGTTTCCAGCACTGGCGGTGACGACGCCCTGGCGGCGCTCGGCGTCGGTGAGGGTGAGCAGCCGTGAGGCCGCGCCGCGCTCCTTGAAAGAGCCAGTAAATTGCAGATTTTCGAGCTTGAGCTGAACCTGAGCGCCCGAGAGACGTGACAGCGCCGCGCTCTCACTGAGCGGCGTACGCCGGACTCGCCCGTGTATGCGAGCCTGCGCGCGCTCGACGTCGGCCAAGGTGAGCACTTTGGGCCCCAATGTAGCACGGGACCCGACCCCGCGAGCGGCGTGCGAACGCCCTTACACGGCTTGACAACCCCGCGAAAGTTCGTAGGATTTGGCGCCGCGGATGGTCTCGGCTCCTGCACCGAACCTGCCATCCTCGCCAGAAGTCTTTGTCCATCGAGCGCGAGAAGATTCTCCAGGCCGCCCAGAAGTACATCGAGAAGAAGAAGTACGACCGGGCGATCGTGGAATACCAAAGGATCGTTCAGGAGGATCCGAACGATGCGCGCACGCTCTTGAAGATTGGCGATCTTCAAGCGCGACTGTCTGCGTACCCCGAGGCGATCGCGACCTACGACCGGGTTGGGCAGTACTACGCATCACAGGGCTTCGCTCTCAAGGCGATCGCTGTCTACAAACAGATCCGCGAGCTCATCAAGAAGCACGCCCCGGACCTGGCCGACCGCTACGGGCACATCGTGCCCAAGCTGGCGGACATCTATACCCAGCTCGGCCTGACCAGCGACGCGCTGGCGGCTTGGGACGAGGTGGCGACGCGCCTACAGCGAGCCAGCCGTGATCGCGACGCGATCGAAGTATTCCACCGGATGGTGGAGCTGGACGTGGGAAATCCCCTGCCGCACCTGCGCCTGGCCGAAGCGTGCTGTCGCATTCAATCGCTCGACGAAGCGATCGATTCGTTCTGGACCGCGGCCGAGCTGCTGCTGAACCTGGATCGAGCCGACGACGCGCTGAAGGTGGTCGAACGCATCTTGCACTTCCGGCCCGACGCGCGCTTTGCCCGCGTCGCGGCGGAGCTGTACCTGGGGCGCGCCACTCGCGAAGACGGCCTGCAGGCGCTCGCGAAGCTGCAGATTTGCTTTCAGGCCGATCCCAAAGACCTCGACACGCTCGGGTTGCTGGCGCAGGCCTTCACGCTGATCGGACAAGAAGCCAAGGCGGTCGAGGTCTACAAAGAAATGGCTCGCCTGGCGCGCGAGCAAAACAAGACCGAGCTGTACGCACAGCTGCTCGGTCACCTCCGACAGGTCGCGCCCAGCGACGATCAGGTCGCCGCTTTCGACAGCATGATGCCGGCGGGGCGCTCGGTGCGGCCAGTAGAACCGGCTGAAGACTCGCACGCCTCGCTCTCGGACTCCGAGGTCGAGCTCCTCGAGGACTCGGAGAATTTCGACGTCGCCCCGACGGCGGCGGTGACCCTGCCCGAGTCGCGGCCGCGCCTGGCCAGCACCCCGGACGTGGTCGTGGTCGACGACCGCATCGAGGCAGCGGAAGAGCTGAACGACGCGAGCTCGTTCGACACCGGCGGTCACGCCCGTAAGGCGATCGTCGACGCGGAGTCGTTCCGCAAGCTGCGGCTGTTTCCCAAGGCAATCGAGGCGCTGCACATCGCGCTCGAGATCGATCCGCGCTCGCTGGAGATCCGCGAGAAGCTGCGCGAAGTGCTGATCGACGCCGGCGAGCGCGAGGCGGCGCGCGCCGAAACCATCAACGTCGCCCAGCTGTACTTCGAGTCGGGCGACGTGGCCCAAGCCGAGGCTCTGCTCTCGCCCGTGCTCGAGGTCGATCCCGAGAATCACGACGCGCTGCTGCTTTGGGAGCGCATCTCGGGCCGCGCCGGCTCGGAGCAAGACGCCTTCGATCCGAACGAGCCGCTGCCGTCCTACGATCTCGAAGAGGTCAGCGCCGAGCAGGCCATGCACACCGAGCCCGGCGCCGCGCCGGGCAAACGCTCGCTCTCGGCGATGGACGATCCGTTCGGCTCGCCCGGCGGCGGCGACGATCCGCTGCCGAGCTTCCCGCTCGGCACGCAGCTCGACGACGACGAGCTGGGCGCGGTGACAGGGCACCCGAGCGACGTCACAGAGCTGACGGAGTACGAAGAAGAAGAAGAGATCTCCAGCGTCGAGGATTTCATCCCCCCGCCCGCGCTCGCGCTCGCGCCCGCACCGGAGCCGAGCTACGAAGGCGTCGAGGACGTGCTCGACGAAGCAGAGTTCTTCGCCACGCGCGGCCTGTACGAAGACGCCCGCACGATCTTGCTCGAGCAGCTGGGCCGAACCCCGAACCACAAGCTAGTGCTCGAGCGGCTGGCCGAGATCGAAGCGCAGCTGGGCAGCTCGGGCGAGAGTCAGACCAAAGAGCGCTCGCGGCTCAGCGATCGGACCAACGTCGACTACGACGTCGCGCAGTCGCTCGACGCGCTCGACGCGCTCGAGCCCGCGTCGGAGAATTACTCGACCGAGGCACGCCAGGCGCTGTCGTCGACCCAAGACATCGACGTCGATCAGGTCTTCGAGAAGTTCAAGGCGGGGGTGAAGGCCCAGGTCGCCGACAACGACAGCGCCACTCACTACGATCTGGGCGTCGCCTACAAAGAGATGGGGCTGCTGCCCGACGCCGTCGGCGAGTTCGAGGTCGCGGGGCGCGATCCAGGCCGCGAGTGCATGTGCTTCGCGATGATCGGCCTGATCTACCTCGAGCAAAGCCAGCTCGACCGCGCCGCCGAAGCCTACGTGCGCGCGCTGTCTGCCGCCCAGAAGACGGTCGAGCAAGAGATGAGCCTCTACTACGACCTCGGCAACGTGTACGAGATGAAGCGTCAGAACCAGGACGCGCTGTACTACTTCCAGAAGATCGCGCGGCGCGACCCCGGCTACCGCGACGTCGCCGAGCGCATCCGCCACCTGCAGCCGGCGCCGGCCCAGCCCGAGCGCAACGCGCGCGCCGTCAACGACGACGAGTTCGATCGCGTGTTCGACGATCTGTTCGAGTCGAAGTAGCGCTCGCCGAAGCTGGCTTCACTCAGCCTTCGCGGTCGACGACGGACGCGAGGAGCTCGCCAGAGGCGCACAGCTTGCCTTCGACGGTGGCTTCGCCGCGCAGCTTCCACACGTTGGACCGATGGTGGATGACCTCCACCATCAGGTCCAGCTTGTCGCCCGGCGTCACGGTCTGGCGAAATTTCGCTTTGTCGATGCCGAGAAAATACATCAGGCGGCTGTGGGCATCGAACGGCTCCGACGCGTACGCCAGGATGCCGCCGATCTGCGCCAAGCTCTCGATGATGAGCACGCCCGGCAAGATCGGACGGCCGGGGAAATGGCCCTGGCTCCACGGCTCGTTGTAGCTCACCATCTTGTGGCCGCGGATCGTCTTGCCGGGCACGATCTCGGTCACGCGATCGACCATCACGAACGGATAGCGATGCGGCAAGATCTCCAGAATTTTGGAGATCTGGACCCGCACCGCCTCGGATTTCATGTGCTGCCGCGCCGAACGCCGCCTTGGCTCACGGCGTCTTGGGCGGCGCGATCACGGGCGGCGTCATCGGCGTCGGGCCCTTGGGCGCGGCGGGCGCCGCCGCCGGCGCCTTGTCGGCTTCGCCACCGGCACCAGAGTTGTACATGGTGATGACGCGATCGGTCAGATCGAGATCGCTACGCACGTACGGCACCGCCTTCTTGTCGACGACGACGTCGACGCCTTCTTGGGTGGCGAGGCGACGGATGATGTTCATCGCCTTTTGCACGACCGGCTGCGTGAGCTCGCTCTGCTTCTTCTGGATGTCCTGGTTGTACTCCACGAACTTCTGCTGAAGCTGCATCATGTCGCGCTGCCACTTGTCGGCTCGCTTGGCCAGCGCGCCCTTGCTCAGCACGTCGCGCTGCTTCTCGATGTCTTCGCGCTCCTTGACGAGCTCTTCTTGCTTCTTGTCGAGCTCGCGCTGCTTCGAATCGAACAGCTTCTTGAGCGTGGCCTGGGCGCGCAAGCCGTCTTCGCTCTCCATCACCGCTCGCTCCGTATCGACGACGGCGATCTTCGACTCGGCCAGGGCGGCGCTAGGGACGGCCACGCCGACGAGGCTTGCCAGCAAAACGCCGAAGATACTGAACGAACGGCTCTTCATAGTGCCCCCGCACTTAGCGATAAGCCCGATCGCGGTCAAGGGCAGACGCGGCGGATCCGCCCCAACCTGGCGTGGTTTCACGGCTTTCGTCAGACCAACACGAAATCTTCGGTCTCGGCAGCCTCGGTCGACGCCGCCGTCGCCGTCTCCTGGTCACGGTGCACCGCCAGCTCGTACAGCTCCACGAACACCTTGGGATGAGCGCGGGCGAGGCCCAGGAAGCGATCGCGCTGCAAAAACAGGGTGACGGTCGGGTGGTGGGCGATCACGTCGGTGATGGCGGGTCGGCGCAGGATCATCGCCACTTCTCCGATCACCTCGCCGGGCCCGAGCCGCGCGACGAGCGTCGGCTCCTTGCCATCGTCGTGCAGCACGTCGACCTCGCCCAACGCGACGATGTGTAAGCCGTCGGGCGGCGAGCCTTGCGCGATGATGCGGTCGCCCTGACCGAATTGGCGCACACTGAAGCGCTCGATCAGCGCCGGGCGCTCGGCGGGGTTGGCCGCCTTGAGGATGAAATTGGTGCGCGCCAGGTTATCGAGCATGCGGCGTCGGCAAAACTCCGCGAACACTCGCCCCACCTCGGGCTCCTTGGCCGCCACGCGCTCGAGCGCGGCCTTGCTGCCCACCAGCACCACGCTCGGACGGCAAGCGCGCACGGTGGCGGTGCGCGGCGCGGACGAGAGCAGCGCCATCTCCCCAAACAGCGCTCCGTTACCCAGACGCGCGAGGGCGAGCGGCGCTCCTCCTGGCTTCATGGAGTTTTTCGAAACGTCCAGCTCGCCGCGCGCGACGATGAAAGCCTCGTTGCCGACGCTGCCCTCTTCCACCAGCGCTTGCTCGTCGGGCACGAAGCGTACTTCGAACACGGCCACCGTCGCCTTGAAGCTCTCGGGATCCAGCGCCGAAAACAGCACTTGCGGCGTGACCTGCGCGGCGGCGGCGCTGAGGCTCGCCTCGTCTTGCGCTGCCTTGGCCGCCCCCAAAATCTCTCCTGCGCGAGTCAACAGCGCTTCGCCTCCGAGCTGCGGCTCGAGCGGCGATGGCTCTTTTAGGTCCAACACCATCTGCGGCGGCGCGCCGCGCTTGGCCGCGAGCCGGCTCGACCCCTTCGCGAACGCGGCCGCCATTCCGTCCAGCGCATCGTCGGCAGTCAGCTCCGCGTCGCGCAGCAGCGCGTGAGCGGCGATCGCGAGCGGCAAGTTGCCGTCGAACACCGCGCGCTCGAGCGTGGCCCGGAGCCCGCTCTCGAGCTCCGCCTTGCGACCCAAACCGCCGAGCAACCATGCCACCACGAAAGTGTTGAACGCCGAGAGAGGCTCGGCTTCCAAGAGCGGCGCGGCAACCCGCAACGCACCTTCTCGATCGCCGTCCAGCGCGAGCATCAGCGCGCGATCGATGGCTCGCTCCGCGACAGCACCTTTGAGCGGGGGCACCTGCACCATGGCGCCGCAGCATAGCCGCCCCGTCACGAACCGCACACCCCTCGCACGATCCACGAATCTGCCAAGCATTTTTGGCTGGGTAGGCCGTGGTCCACGATGGGCCCACCGCCGCAGGCCCGCGCCGCGAGCCCGCGCCGCCGGCCCCTCGCGCGTTCCGACTCAGACTTTCAAATGTAAGCAACATTTCGCGAAGCTTCGTGTCTGGACGAAAGGATGGTCGGCGGTGGCTCGACACGGCCGCGTTGCCATGCGTGCGCGCGTTGCCGTGCGTGCGCGGCGTGCGTGCGCGCGTTGCCGTGCGTGCGCGCCGTGCGTGCGCGCGTTGCCGTGCGTGCGCGCCGTGCGTGCCGATTCAGTCTGAGCGCTTCATGTTCTGGAGCTTCGCGAGCGCGGCGCTCATGGCGTCGGCGGCGGCGCTGACGCGGGGCACGACGAACGGAAAATCCATGCGCGTGGGGCCGATGATGCCCAGCGCGCCCGCGCTCTCGCCGTCTTCTTCGCGGAAGGGCGCGGCGACGACGCTGACGGGACAGCCGACGGCTTGCGCCGCTTCTTCCCCCAGGAATACGCGCACGTTGTCCGACGCCAGCGCCGAGTCGAGCAGCGATAACAAGCGCTGGCGGTCTTCGAGCACGCGTAGCAGCTCGCGCGCGCTCTCGACGTCACCGAACTCCGGTCGCTCGAGCAGCCGCGCCTGGCCTTCGATCTCGATCGTGAGGCCACGCGACGCGCCGTCGGCGGCGGCGCGCACCAACGAGAGTCCCTTTTTTTGGAGCAGGCCGAGCTCGCTGCGCTGCTCGTGCACGCCGCTCAGGAAGTGCTCGCGCACGGCGAGCAGGGTGCGTCCGGGCGCGGTCTCCTCGAGCATGTTGTGAATGCGCTCGAGATCCGCGTCGCTGACCGGCTCCGTGACGCTGATGAAGCGATTCTCGACCGTGCCGTCGGAGAAGACGATCACGGCCAGCAGCTCGTTCGGGCGGGTCACGATGAAGCGCAGCTTGAGCAGGGTGCGGGTGGCGCTGCTGGCACGCACCAGCAGCGCGGGGGCGCCCGACAGCTGGGACAAGCGGCGGCCAGCCTCGCGCAGCAGATCCGCACCGGGCGGGAGCTGCGAGAACCAGCCGTCGATGTCGGCGCGCTCTTCGCTCGAGAGCTGCCGCTCTTCCATCAACGCGTCGACGAACAGACGGTAGGCGGCCTCGGTCGGCACGCGGCCGGCGGAGGTATGCGGCTGGACCAGGTAGCCGCTCTCCTCGAGGTCGGCGAGCACGTTGCGGATGGTCGCGGCCGACAGCTCGAAGCCGTATTTCTTGGTCAACGTGCGGCTGGCGACGGGCTCGCCGGACGCGATGAACTCGGTGACGGCCGCGTAGAGAACGGTGCGGGCGCGCTTGGGCAGGGAGCTCACGACCTCAAATCTGGCAGCCGGGACCGGAAGCCGTCAAACCGCCCAGGTGGCAGAACCTGCGCTGAGCGCGGCCCGGACGGTCAAGGCGCGGCGACATGCTCGAGGCGCGGCACGCTCGAGGCGGCGCGGCACGCTCGAGGCGGCGCGGCACGCTCGAGGCGGCGCGGCGCGCTCGAGGCGGCGCGGCGCGCTCGAGGCGGGGCAGGGTCAAAACGAGCAATCGGCCCGCGCCGGCGCCACTTACTGAAGCGTCCAGCGTCGCAGCCCTGCGAAATCCTTGACAGTTTTTCGGCGGCCGCCGATGATTTCGATCCGGCAGCGATCCGGACTAGTTTCATGCCCGTGCCTGCTCATTTGGAGGAAGCGTGACCACGACCCTGCTGGCCGTTGACGACAGCAAGACGATGCGAAAAGTGATGGAGATCACGTTCGCGGGGGAGGGCTTCAAGACCGTGGTCGCGGCCAACGCCGGCGAAGCGGTCGCCAAGGCCCAGGCCGAGCGCCCCAACGTGGCGCTGATCGACGCCGCCCTCGAAGGGACCAACGGCTATGATCTCTGCCGGCAAATCAAGGGCGCTTCGCCCTCGACGGTGGTGATCCTGCTGTCGAACAAGGCGCAGCCCTATGACAAGGCGCGCGGCGCCGCGGCGGGGGCGGACGACTTTTTGGACAAGCCGTTCGACACCCAGCAGATGATCGACAAGGTCACGACCCTGGCGAAGCGCGGCGCGGTAGCCGCGGCGCCAGCGCCGGTGGCCGCACCGGCGCCGATGGCAGCGGCGGCGCCAGCGCCGGTCGCAGCCCGACCGCCCGAAGCTCAACGTCCGCGTCCGCAAACCCTGGCCTACGGCAACTCGCCGAGCCCGGCCCCGGTCGCCGCGGCTCCGGTGGCCGCCCCCAAGCCGGCCGGCTCGTCGCCGATCGCCTCGCGCTCTCCGACAACTCCCGGCACGGCCGCGTATTCGCCGCCCGCGCCCGCCGTCGCGCCCGCGCCGGCAGCGGTCGGCAACGGCGCCCACGCCGACTTCGCCGGAAAGCTGGGGGGCCTCGGGCTCACGCCGGCTCAGGTCGAAGGCGTGCTGGCGCTGTCGCGCGAGGTCGTCGAAAAGGTGGTGTGGGAGGTCGTTCCCACCCTCGCCGAAGCGCTGATCAAAGAAGAGATCGCGCGCCTCACGCGGGAGTGAAGGGCCCCGCGACACGGCCGCGATCGTGAGCCAGTCGCGGTAGCGCGACCTCGGCGTGTCGGGAGCGGCCGATTTGGCCTTTTGCCGCCACGAAAGCTTCTGCGAGGCAGGCGGCGGTGCGGCAGCCCATCCCGACCAATCGCGGTGATGCTATATGCGGCGCCGCCATGGACGAGCTTTCGAAAGCGTATGAGCCTGCCGACGTAGAACCGCGCTGGTACAAATACTGGCTCGACTTGGGCGTCTTCAAAGCCGGCGGGGAGCGCGGCGCGGGCAAGCCCACGTACGTGATCCCGATGCCGCCGCCCAACGTGACGGGCTCGCTGCACATGGGGCACGCGCTCGGCAGCACCTTTCAAGACGTGCTGATCCGGCACAAGCGCATGCAAGGCTACGACGCGCTGTGGCAGCCGGGCATCGACCACGCCGGCATCTCCACGCAGGTGGTGGTGGAGCGGTTGCTCAAGCGAGAGGGCACGACGCGCCACGACCTGGGACGCGAGAAGTTCATCGAGCGCGTGTGGCAGTGGAAAGAGCAGAGCGGCGGGCGGATCGCCAAGCAGATGGAGATCTTGGGCTGCTCGGCGGATTGGGAGCGCAGCCGCTTCACGATGGATCCGGACATGTCGGAGGCGGTGCGTGAAGCGTTCGTGCGACTTTATGAAGAAGGGTTGATCTACCGCGCGACGCGGCTCGTAAACTGGGACGTCGAGTCGCAGACGGTGCTGTCGGATCTCGAGGTCGAGATCGAAGAGAACGTGCAGGGTGAGCTGTACGAGTTCGCGTATCAGGTGATCGACGCCGACGCGGCCGCGGGCCCCACCGAGCTGGTGGTGGCGACGACGCGGCCGGAGACGATGCTCGGCGATACGGCGGTGGCGGTGCACCCCGACGATCCGCGCTACCGCCACCTCCACGGCAAGAAGCTGCGTCACCCGTTCGTGAACCGCGAGGTGCCGGTGATCACCGACGCGGTGCTGGTCGACATGGCGTTCGGCACCGGCGCCGTGAAGGTCACGCCGGCCCACGATTTCAACGATTTTGCCACCGGCAAGCGCCACCACCTCGAAGAGCTGAACATCTTCAATTTCGACGGCACGCTGAACGCCCAGGGCGGCGAGTTCGCGGGCATGGAGCGCTTTCGGGCACGCAAGGCGGTGAAGAAGCGGCTCGCGGAGCTGGGCCTCGAGCGCGGCAGCAAACCTCACAAGATGACGCTGCCCCGTTCGCAGCGCACGAGCAGCGTCGTCGAGCCGATGATCTCGACGCAGTGGTTCATGAAGATGGCGCCGCTGGCGGAGCCCGCGCTGCAGGCGGTGCGCGACGGCCGCGTTCAGATCGTGCCCGAAGAGTGGGTCAAGACGTACGAATACTGGCTGACCAACATCCAGGATTGGTGCATCTCGCGCCAGCTGTGGTGGGGCCATCAGATCCCCGCGTTTCATTGCCAGGCGTGCGCGCACGTCACCGTCTCGCGTCAAGACGACGTGACGGCTTGCGAGAAATGCGGCAGCGCGTCGGTGACCCGAGATCCCGACGTGCTGGACACCTGGTTTTCGAGCCAGCTCTGGCCGTTCGCCACCCTCGGCTGGCCCGCCCAGACGCCGGATCTGGCCCGCTACTACCCGGCCTCCGACATGGAGACCGGCTACGACATCATCTTCTTCTGGGTCGCGCGCATGATCATGATGGGCCTGCATTTCATGGGCGACGTGCCGTTCCGGCGCGTGCTGTTGCACGGCATGGTCGTCGACGAGACGGGCGACAAGATGAGCAAGGTCAAGGGCAACACGCTCGACCCGCTCGACTTGATCGGCGGCGCGACCTTCGAGGCGATGGTGCAGAAGGCGCTGCCCGACGCGCCGGTGGCGGAAGCCTTGACCAAGTTCAAGAAGAGCTACCCGTCGACGGCCCAGATGGGCAAAGGCTTTCCCGCGTACGGCACCGACGCCCTGCGCATGACGTTGTGCAGCTACTCGCCGCAGGCCAAGCGCATCGCGCTCTCGCCGGCGCGCGTCGACGGCTACCGCAAGTTTTGTAACAAGATCTACAACGCGACGCGTTTTTCGCTGACTTACATCAAAGACGAGAAGCCGAGCGGTGAGCCGCCGGCGGAGCCGAAGCTGCTACTCAATCGCTGGCTACTCTCGCGGCTGGCGGCGGCGGTCAGCGCCAGCACCAGCGGCATCGACGAGTACCGGCTCGACGACGGCTCCAAGGCGCTCTACGCGTTTTTTTGGGACGAGCTTTGCAACTGGTTCGTCGAGATGACCAAGCCCGTCTTCACCGACGGCAGCGCGGAAGCCCAGGCCGAGACGCGCGCCACGCTGCTGCATTGTCTGGAAGTGGTGCTGCGCGCGCTGCACCCCTACATGCCGTTCATCACCGAAGAATTGTGGCAGCTGCTGCCGAAGCCGGCCGGGCACCCGCCGTCGATCGCGCTCGCCCGCTATCCCACCGCCGCCGACGGCCGCGCCGACCCCGACGCCGAGCGCGAAATGGGCTGGTTGATGGCGGCGATCGGCGGGGCGCGCGCGGTCCGCGCCGAGCACGAGATCAAGTTCTCCAATCGGGTGCCGCTCGAGCTGCGCAGCGCCGACGCCGCCGTGCGCCAGGTGTTGAGCGACAACTCGCGGATGATCCAGTTCCTGGCCAGCACCGACGGGCCACCCATCGTGGCGGAGCCGTCGTCGTCGCGCCCGCGGGGCTCCACCCTCAACGTCGCCGGTGATCTCGAGGTGCTCGTCACCCTCAAGGGTCATATCGATCCTGCCAAGGAGTCCGAGCGCATCGATCGCGCCGTGGCGCGCGTCGGCAAGGACATCGACGTGATGCAGAAACGGCTCGCCAATCAGAGCTTCGTGGCCAACGCGCCGGCGGAGGTGCTGGCGGAGGCGCGCGGCTTGCTCGAGAGCCTCGAGCAGCAGAAGGCGCGCCTCGAGGAGGGCCGCGCCCTCGTCAAAGAGCTTTCTGAATGAGCTCCGGCCGCACCAGCGGCACCAGCAGCGGATCGAACGTCACCTCCGGCACCAGACCGGTTTGAAAAGCGTACGACACGCGCAATGACACGCGCGTCGCGCGCATGCTGCCCTTCAGCATCAGCTCCGCCGCGCGCACGCCGATGCGTTGTTCGAGCACGGCCTTGGGTGACGGCTTGGCCGGGCGCAGCACCTTCGGGCTGGCCCAAGCTCCCACCAAGAAGCCGATCGTCGGCGGCAGGGCGCCGCTCTCGAGCGTGGCAAGCTGCTTGGCCAGCGCCGCCCGCTGCGGATCCTTCTTCGCGTCCCACTCGAGCACCAGCTTCTCGGCGCGGATCAACAGCAGCAGATCCGCGGCGGGGCCCGGCAGCGACTGGATCTCGGAGGCCTTGCGCAGCACCCCGAGCGCGTCGTCGGCTCGGCCCAGACGCTCGAGCGCGCCGGCGGCGTCGAGCACGGCGCGGAGCGCCAGATCGGGCGGCAAAGGCTCACCGATCAGCTGGCTCGCGACCTGAGCCAGCGCGCCAAAAGTGCGCTCGTTGGGCGTCGTGACCGCTTCGAGCTCGGCCAGAAGCAGCACTGCCCGCGCGCCCTGGGTGCTGCTCTTGGGCGACGCCGCGACCTGCTCGGCGAGCGCCGATTTGGCCGATTCGAGCGCGCTCGGCTCGGCGCTGCTGGCTGCCTCCCATGCCAACAAGCCTGCGCGCGCCGGTTCCAAGTACGTGGGGGCCGACGACGGTATCAGCCCGAGCACGGCCTGATCGGCGGTCAGCACCGCCGCCACCGCCAGGCGCGGTGCGGCGGCTTCCACCCCGAGCGCGGCGAACCACAGCTCTTGCTTACGACCTTCGTCGATCTGCGGCCGCTGGCCCCGGGGATGGCGCAGGCCCGCGCTGACTCCGGCCGCCAGCGCGGCCGCGAACACCGAGAACGGCTTCTGCTCCGGCAGCTCGGCCAAGACTCGCGCCAGCGCTTCGTAGCGCTCGGTGAAGTCGCGCTCGAGGCTCTCGGCGTCGGAGGCGAGCGCGAGCGCCGTGACCCAGGGCACGACGTGGGCGAGACCGACGTAAGCCTCCGCGGAGGCGGTGTCACGACCGCCACCGGATTGCCACGCCGTCTGCATGTCGGCGAGCGCGGGCGCGAGCCCGGGACGTAGCGTCACCGCGTCGGCGCACAGCCGCGGCGAGCCAACCTCCGGCGGCAAGCCGGGACACGACGTGCCGTCGGCCGCCACCACCGCGAGCCCGGCCGCCACGCGCAGGTCGGTCTTGGCCTTCGACTGCACGGGTACTAGCGCCGCGCGGGCGTCGGTGTAGCGACCGAGCTGGAGCAACGCCCACGCTTTGACGATCGGATCGCCGTCGCGGCGCGCTTTGAGCGCCTTGTCGAGCTTGACCAGGCGCGCGTGCTCGTCCGCCGTTTCGGGCACGCCCGCCAGCGCCTGCGCGAAGCACTTTTCGTCTTCGTCGAGCGCGCAGGCCACCCCCAGCCGACCGAGCACGTCGGCGCTGGCGCCGGAAGCGGCCCACGTCTCGAGCGCGAGCCGCGCGACGTCGGGACGCTCCGCCGCGAGCGCCGCGCGCTCGATGCTGCTGAGCAGCGGCGGCAGCTGGGCGGCCGCGACGTTGGCCAAATCGAGCACGCGGTCCCGCAAATAGTGCTGCGCGGCGCGCTGGGCCAAGTCGTGCGCCAGCTGCAGCACGCGGCGACGGTCGGCCTCGGTGGCCTGCGGCGACGGCTCGAACGCTTGCGGCAGCTCCTGCGTCGCGACCGGGGTCGTCGCGAGCGCGAACAACGCCGACGCCGCCGAGCCGCCCGCCTTCAGGTGCAATAGCGGTACGGACGCGGCGAGCTCGGCGCCGAGCACCTGCTCGCGTTGCTCGGGCGTCAGCGCCTTGAGGCGCGTCTCGAGCGGCGCCTGCGCGTCCGCCGGCAGCAGCTCCAGCACCGGCGCCGGCCGCTCGATGTTGCGGAGCAAGCCGAGCAATCGTTCGCGAGCGGGCTTGGGCGCCGGCGGCGGAGCCACCGACTTGGGCAACGCCGTCGGCTTCAACGGCGGAGCCGTCGTCGCGCAGGCGCCGAGCAGCACCGCGAGCGTGAGCGCACCGAGGTTTCGCATCAGAACCTGAAGCGTCCGAGGAAGTACAGGGTGCGCCAGTCGGCGCTGCCGTTCGGTCCAATCAAGTTGTGGAAGCGCAGCGAGAAGCCGACGTCGACGTCGCGCGCGACGTCGAACAGCATGCCACCTTCGAGCGGCATGCCGAAGGCATCGAAGTAGTGCTCGAACGGGCCTTGCACGCCGCTGCCCACGAACGGCACCACCACCGAGGTGGCCTGGAAATAGAACCAAAACGGCAGGTTCAGCTCTTGCCCGATGCCACGGTCACGGTTGGAGAACGCGATATAAACCGACGGATCGAAGACGAACGAGGTGATACGACCGATGTTCACCTTGCCGAGCACGCCGCCTTCGACGCCCATTTCGAACGGCTTGAAGCTGCGGATCGGTACGCCCGCGTGCAAGTCGAGCTCGAAGTCGTTCGAGCCGGTGAGGTAGTAGATCAGGTCGAAGCCGGCGTCGTTGTAGACGCGATCGCAGCCGTTGAGGCACAGGCCGTCGCGGTGCGAGATGCCGAGAGACAGGTCGTCGGTCACGCCCCAATAGAAATGAGGCGCGACAGTGATCGGCTCACCGAAGCTATTGCGCGAGGCGTTGATGCCGAGCATCGCCGGGCGCGCCGGGTCGCCCGTGATTTCGAACGAGCCCTTGGGGAGTAGGAAGCTCTTGCGGGTCCATTCTTCGGCACGCGCATCGGCGGCACAAACGAGACAAAATGCGGCTAGGAGGACGCCAAAAGCTTTGCGAAAGCTCATCGAGCGCCATCCTAGTCGGTGGCCGTTGGTTGTCGACTGTTTCAACCGGGCGTCAGCATGATCGGGTAGCTCACGGTCACGATGCCGTTTTCGGGCGAAGGAAAGGTCAGGCCATAAAACGCGCTGGCGACGCACGATCGCACTTGCGAGTCCGGTAGGTCGCCGCCGGCTGAGACGTTGCTGACCGCGCCGTCACGACCAATGACGAACCGTGCGACGACGCGCCCCTCGAGGTTGGGGTTGCCGCGCAAGCCGATCTCGTAGCAGCTCCGGAAACGCCCGAAGTTCTGGCGCACGATGCGTTGAATCACGTCCGGCGGCAAACGACCGCTGACGGTCGCTTCGCCTTGGGGCCTGACCGTGAAGGCGCGGGTCTTGTGATCTTGACCGTTGCGGCCGATCGAACGACCGAAGCCGCCTTCGCCGTTGCCGTAGCAATTGAGCCCCATGCACGTGCCGATATTGCCCATGCCGACTCCGGCGCCCTTGCCCCCGCCACCGCGCTCCAGCCCCGACAAGCCCAAGCCGCCGTTGCCGATGCCTTCAGCGATGTTGGCGCTGAACAAATCGCCGACCACGTTGACGGCGTCGGGGCCGGTCGCAAGCTCGGCGCCCCACGGCGAGCTCGGCGCGCTGCTCGCGTTCAGGGCGTTGAGCACGCCGATCGTGCCAAACTCGGAGGCTTCCTTGAGCATCTCCGCCCGCGAAGCCAGCCGCTCGGTGGTGTCGCCTTTGATTGCCATGCGACCGGCCTGCTTGGCGCTCGGGCTGCCGGCCTTGCCTTCCGCCCCGCGGTTGCGCTCTGCGGGCGCGCCTTTCTCGCCGCCGCCGGCGTCGGCAGTGGGCGGAGGCGGCGCCTCTTCGCGCGCGGCGCTGGCCCGCAAATACTGCTGCATCAGCTGTAAGCGATCGCGCTCGAGCTCGCCCTCGTCACCCCAGGCCATGCTCGGTGTGAAGTAGGCGAGCGACGCGACCAACAGCCCTTGTAAAATCGCGGCCGTGCCCATCGTCGTGATGGCAGAGCGATCGGCGGCGAGCCGCCCGCGCGGCACCGTCTCGGGCTTTTCGCCTCCCGCCAACCGAAAGGTCAGACCCGAGGTCTCGACCAGCACTACTCGATCTTGGCGTAGCTCGAGCCCGCGCGCGCCGAGGGCGACGTCCGAGCAGTCGACGATGGCGGCGCTGGCGTCTACCAGCGTGCCTCGTTCGAAGACGCGCGGCGTGTCGTGGCCGCCGAAGATCGCGAACGGCACGCCGCCGCGCAACGCGACGAGCTCGAGCCGCGCCGCTGCGACGCGCTCCGACGCGATCACGAAGTCGACGTCACCGGCGCGGGTCTCCGGCTCCCCGACGACGTATTTGCGAGGGGGAGCGAGCTGCGCGACCGAAAGCACGTTGCCTCCCCAGATCACCGTCACTTCGATGGATTCGGCCGGCGCGGCGCCGGGGTTCAGTGGCGGGAGGACGGGCGACGAGCGCGCTGGCTCCGAGGCCAAAAACGGGTTGTGGGTCGTGGAAAATACACGATGCTCGAGCGCCGCCGAAGCGCCGGCATGAGGATGCAGCGATGCCATGAGAGGTCTCCTTACGAGTTGAATGACGTCGCACCGCGAGCCCGAGGCTCCGCGTCTTACTGAGCCAGCGCGCCGACCGCGGAAGCGAGCGGCGAGCCGAGCTCGAACGTCACGCTCGGACCAGACAGGGCGAGCCTCGCAAAGTTCCCGCCCCATGACACTTTTTGGCCCACACGCGCCGCGTCTCCGGGGCAAACGGTGTCGGTGTCGGTGTCAGTGGTCCGACGCGAGCCGACGGACGGGCGCTCCGACCGCCCGTCGAACGGAAAATGCAGCCCAAAACCCGCAGCGCGGCCGCGACGCGCGGGGTCCCCTAAAGGATCTCGAGGAGCGAGCCGTTCGACGACTCGTAGACCACACGAGGCCCGAACAGCGCGAGCGAGACTGGGCCCGCGACGCGCCGTCGCGCTCGAAGAAACCAACCCGTACCGTGAAGCGCACGTGTTACGATTTAGAGTCGAGGGACTCTGCTTGAACGAAGAAGGCAAGCTCGAAATCTACGACGACAGCGGAGACGACCAGACCGCTATCGTCAACCTCAAAGAGCTTCGCGTTCCGCGCAGGCAGTCGAAGGATCGGCACTTGCTCGTGCGCGTCCGCGGCGCCGAGCTCGGCCGTGTCACCCTGTTACCGCCCGAGCGCCTGCGCGTCGGCCGGGGTCAGGACTGCGAGCTCTGGCTGTCGGACGACGGCGTCAGCCGCCGTCACGCAAGTCTTGCTCGGGTCGGCAACACCTACGTGATCGAAGACGAGGGTAGCGCCAACGGCACGTTCGTCGGCGGGGTCAAGATCACCCGTCACGAGCTGCACGACGGCGACGTGATCCAGTTCGGTCCCACCGCCGTGTTCCGCTACACCCTGAGCGACGAAAGCCAGGAAGCGCTGCTGCGCCAGCTGTACGACGCGAGCGTGACCGACGCGCTCACCGGCGCTCACAACCGCGAGCACTTCGATACTCAGCTGCGCGCCGAGCTGTCGTATGCGCGCCGCCACAACACCGACGTGTCGCTCGTCATCTTCGACGCCGATCACTTCAAGAAAGTGAACGACAACTACGGCCACCAGACCGGCGACGCGGTGCTGATCCAGATCGCCAACGTCGTGCGCAGCACCGTGCGCGGAGAAGACGTGTTCGCCCGCTACGGCGGCGAAGAGTTCGCGCTCGTGCTGCGCGGCATCGACATCGAGGGCTGCGCCACCGTGGCGGAGCGGCTGCGCGAGCGCATCGCCGCGCTGCAGATTCAAACCGATCGCGGAGTCTTGAGCGTCACCGTCAGCGCTGGCTGCGCGTCGCTGCTCACGAGCGACGAAAAGACGCCCGAGGGCTTGATCGGCACCGCCGATCGGCGGCTCTACGGCGCCAAGCACGCCGGCCGCAATCGCGTCGTCATCCGCGACTGAAAGACGGGCGCCGCCAGGAGCTTGACTCCTCGGGCGGCAAGAGAGAAGAGGCGCTGTGGAAGAGCCGCTCGCGCCGCCCGGCAATGCGCTCCGGCCACGCTCGCTCCTCTACGCGTTGCTCGGCTTCAGCGCGCTCACCGTGCTGCTCGCGAGTGACGCGCACTTCGTGCTCAGCGTGCCGCTCGGGTTGCTCGCGGCGCTGCTGACGGCCGGGGCGGCTTTGGACTGCGCGGGCTGCTTCGACGATGTCGCCGTACCCGTCGAGCGTCCGACGATGCCTCGACTGCGACGCCGAGCGCTCGCAGCGCTCGCGAGCTGCTTGTCGTGGGTGCTCGCCTTGCGCCTCGCGGTCGCGGGAGTCTTGCCTCTGCATGCCTGGCTCGCGCCGCTTTTGGTGACAGCGACGTCGGGCGTGGGCCTGGTGTCGTGTGCGCGCCTGGCAGCCGCGTTCGCGCCGGGCACCCGCCTGCGAGATCGTCCGGGATTTTGGCTGATGGTGCTGGGCCTGCTGCTGTACGTGCCGCTGCTCGGCTCGTACTCGCTGCTCGATCCGTGGGAGACCCACTACGGCGAGGTCACGCGCGAAATGCTGGCCCGCGACGACTGGATCTCGCTGTGGTGGGCGCAAGAGAAGTGGTTCTGGTCGAAGCCGGTCCTGGATTTTTGGCTGCAGGGGCTGTTCTTCGCGTTGCTCGGCGTCGATTTTCGACCCGACGCGATGCTGGGCGCCGCCGCGCGCGGCCGCCTGCCGCAGCCGGAGTGGGCGGCGCGCCTGCCGGTGGTGCTGCTCACGCTCGTAGCAGTTTACGCGCTCTATCGCTTCGTCGCGGCGGCGGCGGGCAAGCGCGCGGGCTTCCTCGCGGGCCTGGTGCTGCTGTGCGCGCCGTACTGGTCGCTGCTCGCCCACCAGAGCATGACCGACATGCCGTACGTGGCGCCGCTCACGGCGGCGCTGTCGCTGTTCGGGCTCGGCTTGATGGCGGACCCCGACGAGCTCGCGCCGAGCACGGAGCTGACCGTGTTCGGCCGCGTGCTGCGCGTGTCGGCGTTTCACCTGCTGTTCGGAGTGGTGCTGCTGAGCGTCTTGCCGCAGCTGGCGTACCTGCTCTCGCGTCACTTGACGCTGCAAATCGCGGGGCCGCCTTACGGTTTTCGCTGGCACCTCGACGAGTTCTTTTCCGGCTCCGGTCTGGGCAATTGCGGCTTGCCCGGCAACGACGCGTGCCGGCGCGGAGTCACCTCCAATCCGCTCTTTCAGCCGTTCGTCGGCGCGGCCCTGTTCGGGGCGGCGCTCGTGTACTTGCTCGCCATCAACCGCGGCGAGCGCCGCAAAAAGCGGCTATTTTACTGCGCGGCCTGGTATTTCACGGCCCTGGCGGCGCTGGCCAAGGGCGCGCCCGGCTTGGTGCTACCGGTGGTGATCGCGGGCGCGGCGCTGGTGGCGCGACGCGACTGGCGAGAGCTGACGCGCTGCGAGCCGGCCAGCTTCGGGCTCTTGTTCGCGTGCGTGTGCTTGCCCTGGTACGTGCAAGCGTACATGCGCCACGGTGACGGCTTCACCGATCGCTTGCTGTTTCACGACATGTACAAGCGGGCCTTCGTGCACGTTTGGGACACCAACGCCGGCACCGACGTGTCGCTGCGCTACTACGTCTGGCAGCTCGGCTACGGGCTCTTTCCGTGGACCGGCCTGGCGTTGCCCGGCATCGCGATGGCGCTCGGGGCCGGGGGCGCTCCCGAGCGCAAGCGGCGCGATCTCGGCGTCGTGATCGGGCTGTGGCTCGCGGTGGCGTTCGCGCTGTTCACCCTGTCGCTGACCAAATTCCACCACTATGCGCTGCCCTGCGCCCCGCCGCTGGCGATCGGCACCGCGCTGCTCCTCGACCGCGCGATCGGCGAGCGGCGCCTGCCGGTCGGCTCCGCGCTCGCGGCGTACCTCACCGCGCTGGGAGTGGCCGCCTTGCTGCTGATCGGCGGCGCGTTGCGCCTGCGGGACGGCGCCCTGCTCGGTGACGTCCCGCGGCCGGAAGCGGCGCCGCTGACCGCCGCCGCCCTGGTCGCGCTCGGGCTCGGCCTGACCTGGGTCGCGGCGCGGCGCCTGGCGAGCCCCGATCGACCTCGTGACGATCGGGGGCTCGCCGTCGTCGGCGTGCTCGCGGCGCTCGGCAGTCTGCTCGTCGCGCGCGACCTGTCGACGACGATCAGCGGCGACGTGCCGGGCTCGGCGCGGCTGCTGCACCTCGTGACCTACAACTACAAGCGCAGCTGGCCGGAGAGCCTCGACTTCGAAGCAGCGCAGTGGGGTTTCGGGGTCGCGGCTGCGATCTGCTTCGCGCTGCTGCTGTTCTCTCGCGCGCGACTGCACGCGGTGGTGTTGGCCACCGCTGTCGGCGTCTGGTTTTGCGCTTTCACGTTGTGGATCTATCTGCCGCGCCTGGCCCCCCACTTTGGGCAACGCGAGCTGATTTTGGCTTACTATCGCGCGCGTGGCAGTGAAAAGGAGCCGATTGTCGCCTACCAGATGAACTGGAAGGGCGAGAATTTTTACACCGGCAACCGCCTGCCCGCGTTCGTCTCGACGGGCGCCAAGCTCAGCAAGTGGCTGGGTCGAGAGCGCAAGCTGGGCACGAAGGTGATCTACTTCGTGACCGAGCACGGCCGCTTGGGCACGTTGAAGAGTGAGCTCGGCAGCGGCTTTCGAACGTCGAAGCTGACCGACAAGCTCCTCAACGACAAGTTCGCGCTGGTGCGGGCAGAGCTGCTCGCGGCGCCGGCGCCGGCGCCGGCTGCCGAATAATCAGCCGGCGCTCTCGTAGTCGACCATGCGCACGCCGCGCCGCTGCTTGTCGGCCTCCGTCGCCGCGCGCACGCTCTCGTAGAGCTTGACCACGTCGGCCTTGATCGCCATCACGTTGAGCTCGGGCGTGGTCTTGTCGAACGTCTTGAGCAGCAGGTTGCCGGTACCCATCAGGCGCTGACCAAATGGCCGTTCGACGGTGTAATCCGCCACACGGTAAAGATCGATCTGCTCGAGCTTCTTGGAAAGGACCCCCGTCTCGACGACGATCCGCCGGGTGGTGATGCGATAATGCCGCCCCTGCGTCTGATACCACCGCACCCCGAGCCACAAACCCAAGGTCAAAACCGCGAGCAACAGCGTGGTGAAGCTGGGGACGAGCGCCGCGCGGCCGTCGAACAGCACCTCTTCACCGTCGTGAGACGCGAGCGTCACGCTAGCAGGCATACGCGATCGAGTAGCACGCCTTGAGCGCGGTCGGGGCCCCGCGCTAAGGTCGGCTATGCCCAGCCGGCCCGAAGTGCGCCTCGCCCTGTTCGGGATGAAGGGCGCGGGCAAAACGACGTTGCTCGCCAGCTACTTCGGCAACCAGCAGCGCAACGCCTTCGAAGAGCGCCACGGTTACCGGCTGGAGGCGGCCGACGCGGCCCAGGGCAGCGTCCTACTGTCGCGCTATTACCGGCTCGAAGGCGGCGATTTTCCGATCGGCACCGACGGCTTCGATACGCTGCGCTTCGGGCTCAAGGTTCACGAGCTGCCGACGCCGAGCCTCGACGTCGTCTGGTACGACTACCCGGGGGGCTGGTGGGAGACGGCGCCGGGGGACGAGGCCGAGCGCGACGCCCGGCGCCGGGCGCTGGAACGGCTGCTCGACAGCCACGCCGCGCTCTTGCTGATCGACTCGGAGCGCTACCTCGCCGAGGGCCTCACCTACGTGCGCAGCCTGTTCGATCAGTTTCGGGCCGAGATTCGCCGCATCGTCAACGAGCTGTCCGCGCTGGGCAAGCCCCCCGATTTTCCAGCGCAGTGGTTGATCGCGTTCTCGAAAGCGGACTTGCTTCCAGAGCGCACCACCGCCCTCACGCTGGCGGAAGAGCTGCGCGCGGGCGCCGCCGATCAGCTGTCGGGCGTTCAGAAGGCCGTCGGCGGCGGTTCCAGCTTCGGCCAGGAGTTCTTGCTGCTGAGCGCGGTCCGCGGCGACGGTCAGCGCGTGCTCGACGCGCACGAGAGCCTCGGCCTGACCGCGATCGCGCCGCTCGTGCTGCTCGGCGCGCTCTCACAGGTCGCAGAAAAAACCGGGCGCGGACGCGTCTGGGGCACCCTCGCCACGACCCTCGACTTGATGCGTGGCCTCACCGAAGCCATCGACAAGCTCGACGACTTTCTGCCCAGCAAGTATCGCGTGCTGACGGTGCTGCTCAAGGCGCTGAAGACGAAGGAGGGCCTCAGCGTCAGCGCCGAGAAGCTACGTGAACGCCAGAAGACGGCCGCTCATCGCGGCAAGGCGCTCGACGCCGCCGCCTACGCGCTGCGCGCCGAGCTTGCCAGCCGCGACACCGAGCGCGCCTACTTCAAGACCAGGCTGACCGATGGTTGACGCGCTGCAGATCCGTTTGCGCGAGGTGCTGTATCGCACGCGCGGGCACGACTGGGACTACGCGTTCTTGCTCCAACCCGACCCGCTGCTGGGCGAAGGTTGGTACGCGCTTCACCGTCGCATCTTCAACAACATCGAGCCGCAGCCGTCGCCGGTCTTGCTCCGCGGCGCGCTCGGGATCGGCACCGGGCAGCCCTTTCTGGCGACGGCCTTCACCGACGCCGTGCGGCGCGACTACCAGTCGCGGCCGGTCGCGCACTACCTGACCTGGCTCGGCAAGGCCGCCGAAGCCGCGCCCGGAACGAGCTTCGGTCCTGGCCTTGTCGACGCGCTCGCGCCGTCGATAGATGCCGTCTTTGGGCTGGCGTCCGAGTCGCTGAAGCGAGGCCAGAGCAAGCCTCTCGACGCTCTCTTGCAGGAGCGCTTCGCGGCCGCCCTACCGGAGCGCGAGCTGACGGTGCGCGGAGTGGCGCCGAGCGCGATAAAGTGGCTGGGAACGATCGCGCCTTAGCCGCGGTTCTTCAGGATGGCCTCGAAATCGCGATCCATCACCGTCTTGCGGCCGGCGGTGCCGGCGTGCCGGATCGCTTCGTCGCACAGCTTGCGCAGGTGCGCCGACAGCACGTCGATCGCGCCGTCGGACGTGCTCATGCCCGAGCGCGCCTTCACGTAGGCCTTGAGCTTCGACACGACCACCAGCACGTCCTTCGGTAAGCCATCGTCGGAGAGGCTCACGATGCGCCGGGCTTTGTCTGCTTCGTCGGCCATGACTTCTTCCTGCTCGTCTGCGGCAAGCTCCGCCAGATACTGCTCACGGGAAGGCGCGACCGCCTTCTCGGCCCAGGCGTCGCGGTGGCGCATCATGGGTACATGTGCGTCCCAGCACGACACCGAGCAGAAGAACAGCCCGGTGCGCTTGCGGTTGCACGTCGAGACGCTACAACGATAGAAATCTGACGAGAACGCAATGGGCTTCTTGCACTCACTGCAGAGCTTGTATTGTTGGGGAGTCTCCACGCTCACGTCCTCGAGAGCTTGCACGAAAGCCGACCGCGCGGAAAGCCCGCGTTGCTGGCGATCGCGCGATTTTTCCGCCAAATGAGGCCTTCGGCCGCCGTTCGCGCTCCATGAAGAAAACCGTCACCTTCGGAGAAGTGTTGCTCAGGCTCAGTCCGCCCGGCAACGAGCGCTTCATGCAGTCACCTCAGCTCGGAGCGACATTCGGTGGCGGCGAAGCGAACGTGGCGCTGAGCTTGGCGCGGCTCGGGCTCGCGAGCGTGTTCGTCTCGCGACTGCCCGCCCACGCCATCGGCGAGGCGGCGCTCGGCACGCTGCGCGCGGAGGGCGTGCAGACCGAGCACATCGTGCGTGGCGGCGCTCGCGTCGGTATCTACTACGCCGAGGCCGGCACCCAGCCGCGCGGCAACACCGTCGTCTACGATCGCGCGCACTCGTCGATCACCGAGCTTGAGCCCTCGGCCGTCGATTGGGACGAGGTGTTCGCGGGCGCGCACTGGTTCCACGTCAGCGGCATCACGCCCGCCCTCGGCGAAAAGCCTCAGGCCTGCACCCGCGCCGCGCTCGAGGCCGCCAAGCGGGCCGGCGTCACCGTCAGCTTCGGGGTGCACTACCGCGCCAAGCTGTGGTCGCCCGACGACGCGCAGCGCGCGCTCCGGCCGCTGCTCGAGCACGTCGATATCGTGTTCGCGAACGAGGACGACATTCGCTACGGCCTCGGCGTCGCCCGCGCGCGCGCGGAGCGCACCGGCGAGACCGGCAGCACCGAGAGCTACCGTCAAGTCGCCGAGCGCGTCAGCAGCGAGTTCGGCATTCAAATGGTCGCGATGACGCTGAGCGAGCGCACGTCCGCCGGCGCCAACTGGAGCGGCCTGCTCTACGAGCACGGCAGCAAGACGCTGTTCGAGTCGAGGCCATACTCGGTGTCGATCGTGGAGCAGATCGGCGCCAGCGACGCGTTTTCGGCCGGCTTGATCTACGCCGTGCTCGCCGGTCGCTCCGCGGAGCGGGCGCTCGCTTTTGCTGTCGCGGCAGGCGCCCTCAAGCACACGATTCCCGGCGATTACAACCGGGTCTCGGCGGCGGAAGTGGATCGGCTCGCCAGCGGCGAAGAGGGCCTGCAGCGCTAGCGCCGGCGGCAACGGCCCGCTGGCCGACTCGTGATTCTGGGGTCGACCAGCGAAACGCGCCGCCGGTAGAGCCGTAAGGCTCCGAGTCCGGGGTACAAGCATGCCTGCGAGCGTCACGACATCTTCGCCAGATCCAAGCGCTCGGTCGATTGGCGGGGAGGCAAGATGAGGTCACTCTCCTACGCCGTGCCTTCGCCGGTAGACTTCCTGTCCTCGAGTCAGGACGCGCTCGCGGGCGAACGAGTCGATGCGGCCTCCGCCCGCGCCGACTCGGCCATGGATCGCTACGCGCGCGGTGACGATCAGGCGTTCGCCGAAGTTTACGACGCTGTCGCGCCGCGGCTACACGCGTATTTGCTGCGCCAGACCAAAAATCGTGTCAGCGCCGACGATCTGCTGCAGCAGACGCTGCTGGCGATCCATCGCCACCGCGGCAGCTACGCGTCCGGGCTGCCCGTGCTGCCATGGGCGTTCGCGATCGCGCGTCGACTGTTCATCGACGAGTACCGACGGCGCCGGACCGACGCGCTGTGGAGCGCGCGCAGCGTGGCCGACGAAGATCGCGTGGCGTCCAGCTTTCCCGACGACGAGCTAGCGTCTCGACAAACCGCAGCGCAGGTCCAGGCGGCGCTGGCGCGCTTGCCGGAGACGCAGCGCGCGGCGTTCGATCTGCTGCGCGTGGAGGGCCTGTCGCACGATCAGGCTGCGCAGGTGCTCGGCACCACCGTCGCCGCCGTCAAGCTCCGCGCGTTCCGGGCCTACGCCGCGATTCGAGCCGTGTTGAACCGAAGCGAGGAGCCGCGCTGATGGCGGAGCCTACCCGAACGGAGTCTGGTCCGGACGCGGGCGCGACGGCGGCGGAGCTCCGCGCCCGCGTCCTTTCGCGCGTCACGCGCGAGCCAGCCCTCACTCGCGCTCAGGTCGCGACGCGGCGGTGGTTGGTGCTGGGGCTCGCGCTGGGCATTTCGCTGCTCGTGTTCTTCGCTTGCGGTGGCGTCCGCGGCGGGCCCCGCCCGACGCGGCTGGTCGTCGAAACGACGGTCGGCTCCGCCACGCTGGCGGCGGTGGTGGTATGGGTCGCGCTCGGTCGTGGTGGGTCGATGCTCGGCCGGCCGCGCCCGTGGCTGGCGGCGGTGGTGGTGTCGACGCCGATCGCGTTGTTTGCGTGGCGCGTGCTGGTCAGCGCGCGCTTTTCGGGCATGGCGACGGAGTGGAGCACGCGACCGGGGCTGCGCTGCCTGGCGCTGAGCGCCGCGCTCGCGGTCACGCCGTTGCTCGGCTTGCTCTGGCTGCGGCGCGGCAGCGATCCCGTGCACCCGCGCATGAGCGCGGCCGCGCTGGCCGCCGCCGCGGGCGCTGGCTCGTGGGTGCTGGTCGACCTGTGGTGCCCGATCGGCTACGTGCCGCACCTACTCCTGGGACACGTCGCTCCGGTCGTGCTGCTCACGGCGCTCAGCGCCGTGCTCGGAAGGCGCACGCTCGAGTTACGCAAGCTGCCTTGATGGGCCGCGCTCGCGCGCGCCTAGCTCACTGCGGTGACGGCCAGTTGTTCCACGGCGGATAGGGATACTCGCCGTTGAAGGTCTGAAACAGGGCCAGCAGCTTGGCGGTTCCGTCGTCGTCGATCTGCGGCGCGTGGACGGCGAGCACGTCGCGCAGGCTCGTGAGCGCTCCGTCGTGCCCGTAAGGCTCGGTGCGCGTGATGTTGCGAAGCGACGGCGTGCGGAAGGCGGCTTCTGCGCTCGCGTCTCCTGCATCGTTCGCGATCGTCGCCGGCACGCCCGGACCCGGATCCGCGTACGGCCCGGCGAGGTTGAAGATGTTGCTCCGCAGCACTTCTAGCGCGTCGGCGCGGCCCTTGTCGGGCGCGGCGCCGGGCAAGCTGGGGAAGCCGACGTCGTGGAACTTTTCGTCCGTCAACATCGGACCGCTGTGACAGGTAGCGCAGCCCTGCTCGACGAACAGGTTCAGGCCTTCCTGCGCGAACGGGATGAGCTTCGTCGCGTCACCGTCCACGAAGCTGTCGATGGCGGCTTCCGACGTACGGTTCTTGCGCATGTAAGCCTCGAAGGCTTTGCCGACGTTAGCGGCGAGGCGATTGACCTCGTTTTGCGTCGCCGCCGGGAGCTGATCGAACGCTTCGTCCCCGGGCTTTCCCGCCGCCGGCCACGTCTCCACTGCCGGCAGGCTGCCGAAGACCTTCTCGTACAGAGCCCGCGCGTCGGTGTCGGCGATGAAATGCGCCAGCTGCAGGCGGCTGCTGTCCATCTCGACCGGATTTTCGATGGCGAACAGCGGCTGCGACCACAACGAGTCGGCGCGCCCGTCCCAAAACATCACCTTCAGATCGGCGGCATTGAAGACGGTGGGGGCGTTGCGGTGGCCCAGCGCCTTGCCGGTCGATACCGGGGCGCGATCCGTGAACGCGAGCTCGGGAAGATGGCAGGTGGGGCAGCCAACGCCGGTGCCGAGATCACTGGTGAAGAACAGGCGGAAGCCCAAGTAGGCCGCGTCTTCGTCGTCGCCGTAGCGATTGCCGGCCGCCGGCGCGAGCGTGGCCGGCAAGCGCATCGCGTGCACGGCCTCGCAATTTTCGGGGGCGATGCCCTCGAGGTCGCAGGGGCCGGCCTGCGCTGGCGGATCGCTCGCGTTCGAGCAACCCGCCGCCATCATCGCCGCTGCCAATAGTACGAGGTGAGCTTTGCGCATGATCAGTCCAGGCAGCGACCAGGGTCGAAGCTCTCGGGCAACCCCACGTCCTCCTTGAAGCCGACGTTGTCGTAGGAGCGCTGATCGGCCCACGGTGTGTTCCAGATCAGGTGACGCTGGCCGGTGGACGGGTTGTCCGCCTCCAAGCCGCGGGTCATTTCGATGTGCTCGGCCGACGAGTGATAGAGGATGTGCCAGAAGCCGAGCGCGCCTTCCGCCATCGTGAGCGGCGCCGCCTTCAAGCTCTGACAGATGCGCTGCTGACCCTTGACGTAGATCACGACGCGATCGCGGCTGATGAACACGTCGAAGCGCGTCTTTTGCCAGACGTTCAGCTCGTCATCGAGCCAAACTCCCGACATCTTGCCGCCATCGTCGACCTGACGGAAGTACTGGCGCGGGTAGGCGGTGTCCTGCGTCGGGCCGAGACCCGTCGCAAACTCGGGGATCCGCACCTTGTCGTAGTCGCCGGCGGCGGGCGCGTCGTGGGCTTTGATGACCGTGATCTTGACGCTGCTGTCGGCGTGAGACTTGACGTCACCGCCCGCCAGGACGCCGTAGCCTGCGCCGCGCGGCACGAGGTACAGGCAGTTCCAACCGAGTGAGCTAGTGCGCGCGGTGTCGGTGTCGTTCATGAAGCCGGGACGCGGACCGGGCGCGGCTCGGGGCGTCTCGCCGTCGTAGGTCTCGCCCACCTTCTCGGCGCCGCACAGGGTCAAGTTTTCGTAGCGGCGCGGGGTCTCGTTGCGCTGAACCTCGTACGTGACGCGCAGGTACTTGTCCGGCTCGGTCGGCAACTGAACGGGCCGCTTCGGGTAGAAGGCTTGCAGCGACATCGAGTCTTGCGCCGGATCGCCGAACACGAGGTTGAGCTGGCCGCGGCTGACGAAGAAATCTTGCCAAGGGTTGCCGACGTCGTAGAGGATCCACTTCTTCATCTCGAAGACGTTGACGTGCATGCCCACGATGTCTTCGGCGATGTCGGTGTCGCGCAGCTTGACGGGAACGTCGCTGTCGTCTTCGAAGTCGTCGAAGTAATCCCCAGCTTCGAAGCCGTCGATCGGCTTGGACGTGCCGGTCGGGCTGACCTTGATCACGCTGCGGGCCAACACCACCGGATCCTCGGCGGGGGCCGGCTGTGCCTGGCGGATGTAGGGGCTCTCGGGGTAGGCGGGTGAGGTCTTGTCGAGCGTCGGCAGGTTGGGCGCCTGTCCGTTGAGGATCATGCTCCCGTAGCGCGCGCGGATCTCCTGCTCCGTGTAGAGCGAGTAACTCTCGGCCCGCCGCAGGATGGTGTACGGCTTGCCGTCGACCACGACGTCGGCCATCCGACTACCGATGTCGGACGCTTGCAGCTTCTCGTCGTGATGGAACGATCCCCACAAACCAGGGAACGGACACATACGGTCGATCGCTTCCACCACCAGCGTGGTGTCGGCGTGCACGCCGTCGACCTCGAGCGTTTGCATCAGCTGCGCCGCGACCGGGCGGCGACGGTCGAGGGGCGGATCTTCACATACTGGCAGGTCGAGCCGCTCGTCGTTGTACTTGATCGGCAGGATCGCTCCGTCATCGCACTGGTTGCGCTGACGCAGGCCCGCGCAATTCAGGGTACCGCCGTCGACGTGCTCGGCGCCGTCTTTCACCAGAACCTTGACGCCGTCTTCGACGGCGAACACCCGGTAGTCTCGCGCGCCTTCCACGCCGGGCAGGTAGAGGATGACGCTGCTGCGGTTGGGAAGGTACTTGATGGTGCCGAGCTCGGGGGCAGGCGCGAGCTCGAGATCGGTGGTTGCCTTGGGCGCTTCGATCCCACCGTCTGGTATCGGAATTTCGGCGCTGATCACCGGCGACGTGCCGGCGCTGGCGCCACCAGCCTGCGTGCCCTTGCCGCCGATCGCCGACGCGGTGCCGCCCGGCGCCGCACCGCTGGTGCCGGGAGTGCCGTCAGTATTGGCGCCGCCGGAGCCGGCCGTCCCTGGAGCGTCCGCCGCCGGGCTGTTCTTACCGTCAGAGCACGCGCCCGAGAGAGCGGCGAGCGCCACGATGGCGACCAGCGGATTGAACGAGATTCTTCGCATGGGCCGTACCCCTTCCGAGCGGGAAAATGCTACCCGACGGTCCTATTCTGCGCCAGGCACTTGAGCCTGAACGGCACCGGCTCCGGCTAATTAAGCGGCGCAAAGTGTGACACAGTGACGCGATTGCCCAGCAATCAGGCCTGATTTCACGACGTTGCGCCGTAGTCAGGCCCGCGGGGCGGTAAATGCGCTTCGAGCGCGTCGAGCAAGCCTTCGACCGTGAAAATACTGGCCTCGACCGTCGGCTCGAGTCCGACGGCGCGAAGCGTGCGGGTCGTGACGGGGCCGATGCTCGCCAGCACGACGCCCGACAGTCGCTGTCTGCCCTCCGGGCCGAGCGCTTCGAGGGTCGAGGTCACCGTCGAGCTCGACGTGAAGAGGACGACGTCGGCCTTGCCGCTTTCGATCCGCTCGGCCAGCTCCGCGCCGGAGCTCTCGATCGGCTTGGTCTCGTAGGCGGCGACCACGTCGACCTCGCACCCGCGCGCGCGCAACGCCTCCGGCAAGACTTCGCGTCCGACCAGCGCGCGCAGCAGCAGGACACGGCGCGGTGCCGGCTCGGCCAGCACCGCGCTCGCCAGCCCCTCACCAACGAACTCCTGCGCGACGACGTCGGGCTTGATGCCGACCCGGCCCAGCGCTTCGGCCGTCTTCGACCCGATCGCCCCGACCCGGGCCGTGCCGAACGCGCGCGCATCCAAGCCGGCACGCTCGAGCTCCACGCGTAGCTGCTCGACGGCGTTGGCGCTCGTGAACAGGATCCAGTCGTAGCGGGTCATCTCCGCCACGGCGCGCGAGAAGCGATTCGGGTCGGGCGGGGGCGCGATTTCGATCATCGGCAATGGCACCGGTACCGCTCCGCGCTCGCGGAGCGCGTTGGCGGTCTCTCGCGCTTGCTCGGCTGCGCGCGGGATCACCACCAGCTTGCCCGAAAGCGGTCGCGAGTCGTACCAGCTCAGCTTGTCGCGCAACGTCACCACCTCGCCGATCACGATGATCGACGGATTCTTCAGTCCGGCCTGGGCCGCGCTCTCGGCGATGCGATCGAGCGTCGAGGTGACGACACGCTGCTCCGGTCGCGCTCCCCAGTGGATCACGGCGGCGGGCGTGCTCGGCGCCCGTCCTCCGTCGATGATCGCCTGAGCGATCTCCCCGATCCGACGCATGCCCATCAAGACGCAGATCGTGTCGGTCGCGGTCGCGAGCTTCTTCCAGGATTCCGGCGACCATTCTTTGCCGGCGCGATCGCTGCCCGTGATGAAGGTGACGCTGCCCGACACCTCCCGGTGGGTCAGCGAAATGCCGGCGTAGGCGCTGGTGGCGACCGGCGATGACACGCCCGGCACGACCTCGAACCGCACGCCGGCTTCGGCGAGGGCCAGCGCCTCTTCGGCGCCGCGGGCGAACATGAACGGGTCTCCGCCCTTGAGCCGAACCACGCGTTTGCCCTGGCGCGCGAGCTCGATCATCTGCCGGATGATTTCGTCTTGTCGCGTGCTGTCCTCTCCATAGCGTTTACCGACGCTGCGCAGCTCCGCCGTGGGACAATTTTCGAGCAAGGCGGGGTGGGCCAGGGCGTCGTACAAGACCACCTCCGCCCGAGACAGCACCGACTGACCGCGCACCGTGATGAGACCGGGCTCCCCCGCCCCCGCTCCGACGAGCCAAACTTTTCCTTCGCGCTGCCGCATTTGCCCAAAACTTACGATGAAACGCTAGCGAAGGGACCTCGGCAGGCCGCACCTCGTCGGCGGCGCAGCGCGGACCGTCAGATAAACGGACGCAAACATCTATAATCGTTGGATAATTTTAACGGGCATTGACCCCTCGCCCGAACTGTCGATCATTATCCCACTTTGTGCGCCGGTGTGATCGCTCCGGCGACAAGGTAGGACCTTTCATGCCGTATGCAGATCCTGGAAATGGCGGCGGACCTAGCGATCGCTGGTTCGTGACCAACGGCATCCAGGCGGTGGGTCCGGTGACCTTCGAGCTCTTGCTGCGAGGGGTGGCCTACGGGCGGATCGGGGCCACCTCGTTCGTGCGGCACGAATCGTGGCAAGTCTGGCGCCGGCTCGACGAAATGGAGGCGTTGAGCGCCGCCCACCGCCAAAAGACGATCGAAGATTTGGCGCAGGCCAGCGCCTCGGTGGAGCAGCGGGCGCGCAGCATTTTCAGCCAGCCACCGCCTCCGCCGAGCGGCGAGGCGCTGTCGTCGCGGCCGCTCAACTCCGAGCCGGCGCCGCGCAAGAGCTTCCGACCGGTGGCGGTGGATCCGGTCGGGGTGCTGTCGAACGCCAGCGAGCTGCAAGACGGCTTGCTGCTGACCGTCTCGACGGCGGTGGCGGCGGCGGCGGCGGAGGTGGGGTTGGTGCACCGCGTACGCGAGGATCTGAAAGCGGCTGTCACGGTCGGAGGGCATGGTCCCCGAACCGAGCTACTGCTCGGCGAGCGTCTCGCCAGCGACGATCCGACGCTGCTCGCCGCGCGCAGCGGGCGCACCGTGCTTTCGGAGCCGATCCCCGGCGACGTTGCGCGCTACATCATCGGCCGCATCGAGCGCTGTCTACCCGAGCCGTCGAGCGTGGCCATGGTTCCGTTGCTGCTTTACGGCGAGCTCGTCGCGCTGTTCGAGATCGGGCGCGCCGGTCGTCCGCTGCGCGCGCACGAGGTCGCGCGCGTCGAGGACGTCGTCGAGGCCCTCGCCGAGCGCACCGTGGTGATGGGTTGGCTCGACTGACTTGCGTCACTCCGCCGGCAGCGCGGCCGTAACCGGCATCGGCGCCGAGGAGCTGCGGTCGGGGCGCGCGAACTGCAGCTCGTGAAGCCGCGCGTACAGCCCGCCCTGGGCGATCAGCTCGTCGTGGCTGCCCTGCTCGACCAGGCGCCCGCGTTGCAGCACCAAGATCCGGTCCGCGGCGCGCACCGTGCTCAGACGGTGAGCGATGATGAGCGCGGTCCGGCCGCGTAGCAGCTCCGTGAGCGCACGAGAGAGCCGTGACTCGGTGTCGCTGTCGATGCTGGCGGTGGCTTCGTCCAGGATCAGGATCGGCGCGTCGCGGTACATGGCGCGGGCGAACGCGATCAGCTGGCGCTCGCCGGTCGAAAAATTCTTACCTTGCTCGGTCACGGGGGTATCGAGCCCCTGCTCGCGGCCCGCGAACACCTCGTACGCGCCGAGGCGCCGCAAAACCCGTTCGACCTTCTCGCGATCCGGCTGCTCGCCGGCGGCGATGTTCGTCAGAACGCTCCCGGGGAACAAGTAAACGTCTTGCGGTACGACCGCGAACATCCGGCGGAGCGACTCGCGGTCGTAGCGGCGCACGTCGCGACCGTGCACCCGCACCGAGCCGGCCTTGATCTCGTAGAGCCGGAGCAGCAGCGCGGTGATGGTGGTCTTGCCGGAGCCGGTCGGCCCGACCAGCGCCACCTTCTCGCCGCGCGGCACCTTGAACGAAAGGTCGCGCAGCACCGGCACGCCCGGCTTGTACTCGAACTCGACGTGGTCGAGCTCGACGTCGAACGCGGGATCTCCGGGCTCGCCACGCTCGAGGGGCGGACAGTCGAGGTCGGGGGTATCGAGCAGGCCGAACACGCGCTCGGCGCCTGCCATCGCGCTCTGGAGCAGGGTGTAGCGCTGGGCGAGGGAGCTTATCGGCTCGAAGAACTCCTTGATGAAGGCGGCGAACGCCACCAGCGTGCCGAAGCTGACGGGGCGAATGCCGCTGAACGCCAGCACCGACGCCAGGCAGATCGCGCCCACCGTGTCGATCGCCGCGTCCTGGATCGAGTCCCACTTGATCGCCGAGTTGTTGGCGTCGCGGTAGCTGGCGTTCACTTCGTCGAACTCGCGCGCGGCCGCCGCCGGCCGACCAAACGCCTGGATCACGGTCATACCGCTGACCTGCTCGTTGGTGGTGGCGTTCATGCGCGCGGTGTTGCCACGAATCGCGCGGAAGGCGTCGCGCATGCGACGCCGCACGACCATCACCAGGTACGCGACCGGCGGCACGCCGATGAAGGCGATCAGCGCCAGGCGCGAGTCGAGCGCCAGCATCAGCACCACGATGCCGGTGAGCTTGACCAGATCGCCGGCGGAGAGCAGCGCCCCGGACGCGAACAGCTCGAGCATGGCGTCGACGTCGTTGGTCACGCGCGACACCAGTTTGCCGACCAGCTGGCGATCGAAGAAGCCCAGGCGCTGGCGGTGCAGGAAGCGGAAGACGTGGCTGCGCAGATCGGACATGGCGCGCGCGCCCGCCACCTGCATCGCGTACATCTGGCAGAAGCCGAGCACCTGCTCGACGACCATGATGCCCGCCAGCAGCAGCCCGCCGTGCATGAGCTTTTCGGCGTTGCCGGCGACCACGCCGTCGTCGATCGCGCTACGCATCACCAGCGGGCGGATCAACGCGCCGGCGGACGTGAACAGAACTACCCCGAGCGAGAGCCACAGCAAGCCCTGATGCGGCTTGATGAACGGCCACGATTTCTTGACCAGCTGCAGATCGTAAGCCTTGCCGTAGCGCTCTTCTTCGTGAAATGCCTTCACGGCGGCGGCGGCGCGCGTGTTGCGCGCGGGCGGCGGCGCGGCGCCATTGCCGTTATCGCTCACGACGTGACCTCCGTCCTCTCGAGGGGGGCGGGCTCGACCGCCTCGCCTTCGAGCGCCTGCAGCTCGCGCTCGATGCGCTGCTCCTCCGCGAACACGCCGTATAGCCCGCCGGAGCGGCGCAGCTCATCGTGGGTGCCGCGCTCCACCACCCGGCCTCGCTCGAGCACGATGATCTCGTCGCAGTGCGACGCCGCCGCCACGCGGTGGGTGATCAAGATCAAGGAGCGCGCGCGGCGCTGGCGATCGATGGCGTCGAGGATGCCGCGCTCGGTGCGGGCGTCGACGGCGCTCAGCGGATCATCCAAAATCAACACTTGAGGCTCCGATACGAAGGCCGCCGCCAGCGCGACGCGCTGCTTTTGGCCACCTGAAAGCTGCACGCCGCGCTCGCCGACCACCGTGTCGAAGCCGTCCGGTAGGCCGCGGATCTCTTCCGCGATGCGCGCCTCTTCCGCCGCGCGGTGGGCACGCGCGCTGGCCTCGGCAGAGTCCGGATCGTCCAAGCAAAACGCGATGTTACGACCGACGGTCGTGCTGAACAAAAAGGCGTTTTGCTGCGCGTAGCCGACGACCTGGCGCACCGTCGCCAGCGGCAAATCGCAGACGTCGTGGCCGCCGAGAAACACGGTGCCGGCCGGCGTCGGCAGCAGCCGCGCCAGTAGCAGCGCCAGCGTCGACTTGCCGCTGCCGGTGCGGCCCACGATCGCGAGCGACTTGCCGTGGGGCAGCTTGAAGCTCACACCGTCGAGCACCTTGCGGCCGTCGTACGCAAACCCGAGATTCCTCACCTCCAGGCCCGTCGGCGGGGTGCTGGGCCGCAGCGGCCCGTCGGTGATGTCGGGCTCGGCGCGGTACACTTCCGCCAGACGGGCGTAAGAGGCGCGGCCGCGCTGCAGCATGCCGACGATGAACCCGAGCGACATCAGCGGCCACGTCAAGCGCCCCAGGGCGCGGGTGAAGCCGAGGAAGTCGCCCCAGCCGAGCTCCTTGGTGATCACGAGGTGCCCGCCGTACCAGAACACCACCAGCACGCCGACCGACAGCATCACCTGCAAGATCGGCGTCATCGAGCCGCGGAGCCGGGCCATGCCCAGGCTCTTTTCGAGGTATTTTTGGTTGGTGACCTCGAAAGCCTCGGCTTCGCGCGCCTCGAGCGCGAAGGAGCGCACCACGCGCACCCCCGCCACGCTCGCCTGCACGCGCCCGCTCATCTCGCCGAGCGCCGCTTGCTGGTCGCGGGTGCGCGTGAAGAATTTGCCGGAGAAGCCGCGCGTCACCATCAGCAGGAGCGGCAACGGCAACAGGGCGGCGACCGTGAGCTTGGGCGAGACGGGCACCAGAAAACACAGGGCGCTGATCAGGGCCAGCACCGTGTTGAGCACGTTGAGCACGCCGAAGCCGAGCAGCAACCGCACCTGAGTCAGGTCGTTGGTGACGCGGCTCATGATCTCGCCCGTGCTCATGCGCCGGTAGAAAGACGGGCCGAGCGTGAGCAGCTTCGCCGACAGCACCCGACGTAGCTCGTACTCCGCGTTGCGGCCGGCGTTGAAGACGGCCACGCGCGACAGCACGCGAACGCCGAACGCCGAGAGCGCGACCGCCACCATCCACAACCCCACCTCGAAGTTGTGTTGGCTGTGGTGCTGCTGCACGTTGTTGACGGCTAGCCGCACTTGCGTGTCGAGCCAGTACTGCGCGAACTGGTAGCTGGCGAGCAGCACGAAGCCGGCGAGGTAGCGGTTGCGCTGCCGCCCGAACTGGCCCCACAGACCGAAGGGCAAGCGGGCAGCCTCGGCGTCGACGGCGGCAAGGCCGAAGGCGGACGGAGCGAGAGCGGGAGGACCAGCGGCGGCTTGGCTCATCGGGATGACGCGGAAACGCCTCGGCCATGTGGAGTTGAGCCGGCCCCGGGTCAAGGTCTAGGATGCCCGAAACCATGGCGAGAACGCGATTGTTCGGACAACTAAGGAGAATTGCCGCGGGTGTGCTCGCCGAGCGGCGCGCCGGGCGAGGCCGCGCCAACGGTCCGACCCCACGATTGACGCGCCGGCAGTTGACCTGGGGGGCGGCTCAGCTCGTCGCCGCCAGCGCGATTCCGGCGTGCGGCAGCGACGACGACGGCGGGCACGACGCTGGCGGCAGCCACGAGGGCGGCGGCGGCGAGGGCGGCGGCGGCGAGCCCACCGGCGAGCGGGTGGCGGTCGTGGGCGCCGGCATCGCCGGGCTGCACTGCGCGTACCGGCTGCAGCAAGCCGGCGTCGAGGTCATGGTGTTCGAGGCGGCGTCGCGAGTCGGCGGGCGCATGTTCACCGCGCGCGACGAAGATTACGACGGGCAGCTATTCGAGCTCGGCGGAGAGCTCATCGACTCGAACCACACGACCCTGATGGCGCTGGCGGAAGAGCTCGGCATCGCGCTCGACGATCGGTTCGACGAAAACATTCAGTCCGACGTGTGGTTCGTGAACGGCGCCGAGGTGCCGGAAGCGACAATCGTCGAGCAATTCCAGGCCGTCGCCTCCGCGATGGCCGACGCGGTGACGGCGGCGGACGACGAGGAAGACGACACCGCGTTCAATGAGCTCGACCAAACACCGCTCGCCAGCTGGCTGGACGAGAACGTCCCCGCCGCCGACTACCCCGAGCTGAACGCGGTCTTGATCTCCGCCTACCGCGGCGAGTTTGGGCTCGAAACCGAGGAACAGTCGGCCCTCAACTTGCTCTACCTGATCGGCTCCGACGAGCCCGATCCGTTCCGCATCTTCGGCGAGTCGGACGAGCGGTACCACGCCCATGAGGGCAGCGACGCCTTCCCGTTTCGCTTGGCGCAGCAGCTGTCGGCCGGCGACGCTCTGCGCTTCCGTTCGAAGCTCACGCGGCTCAGCGGCGACGACGAGCGCGGCTTCACGTTGACGCTCGTCGACACCGACGCGGAGACCGAGCGCGAGGAGCGCTTCCAGCGCGTCGTGATCGCGATGCCGTTCAGCGTGCTCCGCAAGGTGAAGTTGGACGTGCCCCTCAGCGACCTGAAGCGCCAAATCATCGACGAGCTCGGCTACGGCACCAACGCCAAGGTCATGGGCCAGTTCGAGACGCGCGTCTGGCGCGAGGACTACGAAAAGAGTGGCACCGTCACGTCCGATCTGCCGCTGCAACAGGTGTGGGACAGCTCGATCGGTCAACCGGGCGACCGCGGCATCCTGACCAACTTCTTGGGCGGACGAGCGGGCGTCGAAGTCGGCGAAGGCGAAGCCGAGGACTACTACACGGGCCTGCTGTCCGATCTCGACAAGATCTTCCCCGGAGCCGCCGACGCGTACCGCGCCGGCAGCGCCCGCCGTATGCACTGGCCGAGCTACGAGCACACGCGCGGCAGCTACACTTGCTACAAGCCCGGGCAGTGGTCGTTCTGGGGCAACGAGGGGCTACGCGAGGGCAACGTGCATTTCTGCGGCGAGCACACCTCGGTTGATTTTCAAGGTTGGATGGAGGGCGGCGCCGAGACGGGCGCGCGCGCGGCGGCCGAAATCTTGGAAGACCTCGGCCTGGAGCTGCCCCCCGCGCTGAGCAGCCTGATCGAAGCCAAGTCGGCCCAGCCGCCGCGCGCCCTGCCCAACGCCCGCGCGCGCTTCACGGCTCTGGCGCGCTGGCGACAGCGCCAGCTGGCGGCGCGGCGCGTGCGCCCGTGAAATAGCGACGGACGAACCAGCCGGGCAACGTGCCCGGCTGGTTCAACGGCGAGCGAATGCGGGCGGCGCGCTGCCGGTGCAGCTCGCGGTAGCGACTCCAGTGCAGCGTCGGGTGCTCGTGGTGCACGGTGTGGTAGCCGTTGTCGAACACGAACCAGTTGAACAGCGGGCTCACGAAGTTGCGCGAGTGATCGTGCTCCGACGCCGGATCGCAACCGACGTGCTGCAGGTAGTTCGTGAGCATCATCCAATACGAGCCGAGCAGCGCCGGCAGCCCCAAGGCGAAGAAGTAGCAGAGGCCACCGATGACCGCGCCGTGCCGCTCCACCGCGAGCGAGAGCGCGACGGCGTGGCCCAATAGCAGGATCGCGCTCTCGGTCACGATCCGCTGCATTTGCCAGGAACGGGCCCGAAATGCCCGCCGCGCGAAGTCGACGAGCAACGGCAGCTGGCCGCGGCTCGAGCCCGGCGGATAGCTCAAAGCCACGAGCAGGCCATCGCGCTCGGCGTGGCGCGCTGTCGCGGTGACGTCGCCTTCGCCGTTCAGGTAGCGATGATGGTTCTGGTTGTGGGTCGGCAGCCAAGAAACGATCGGAAAACCGTAGAAGAACGACAGCCACGCGCCATACAGCAGGTTCGCGCTGCGCCCGTGAAACACCGGCACGTGGTTGTGGTTGTGCGTCAACACCCCCGAGAGATACGAGCAGTAGAGCAAGAGCGGCGCGAGCAGCGGCAACAGCGCCGGACGAAAATAGGCGAGCGACGGCCCCAGCGGAAACAGCACGAACGCCCAGAACAGCGTTCGTCTGTCCGCGACGAATCGAAGTCTCATGTGTTTGATCCCGTGTTAGGTTGCCCTCGAAGCAAGTCGATCTTGCGCCACTGCCTCGCTCCCGACAATTCGCGTTCGTTTCAGGTTCGACAATGACGCGCCGTGCTTCGCTCAAGAGCCCGAGAAATCAGCCACGACAGCCGCGTTCGCGCGCCACCGTGGCCGTGATCTTGGACGCCGCGATTCGGGTTTTGGATCGGGAAGGTTGGGATGCGCTCACCACTTCGCGCGTGGCGGAGGTCGCGGGCGTCAGCGTCGGCACGCTCTATCAATACTTCGCGGATCGCGACGACATCGTCGCCGCCTTGCAAGATCGCGAGCTCGAGCGCGCGGGGGCGATGCTCGAGCGGGTGCTGAAAGACGCGACACCGCTGTCCGATTCGGAGCTGGCGCGCTCGGTGGTCGACGAGCTGTTGCGTCTATATCGAGCCGCGCCGGCGCTGCACCGGGTGCTGGCGGCGCGCGGCCTGAGCTTCGCGCCGCCGGAGCGGGTCGTGGCGTTCGACGCGCGCAGCGTCGCCTTGGTCAAGGCCTTTCTCCAGCTGGCAGGCCCCCGCATCCGCGCCGCCAACCTGGAGGCGGCCGCGTTCGTCATCTACCAGTCCGTGCGCGCCACCATGCTCTCCTACCTGCTCGAGTCACCGGCAGGGGTCGACGACGCGGTGCTGGTCGGGGAGCTAACACAGCTGATCGTCCGCTATTTGAGCGCCCAGCCCGACTCGGCGCGCCTCGTCTCGTCTCGAGACGAGTGAGACGGCGAACATTCGCCCTGTCTAGTTAATGACATAGCGGAAAGTGCCGTTCACGAGGCAGGGCCCAAAGAATGGTACTGGCGAGCACCAAGCCACCCCCCGCCGACTTCCAGAGAGCGGTCTCGGGCTCCGGGCTGCGCTGCTCCGTTCGCGACCTGACCACCAGCGACATCGACGTGGTCTTCCAGCCGATCGTGGATCTGCGTAACGGCTCGACTTTCGCCTACGAGGCGCTGACGCGCTGCAAATGGCCGGAGTTCAAGAACCCGCTCGTCTTGTTTCAGCAGGCCGAGCTCGAGCTCGCGTGTGGGCCTCTCGGGCGC